>Ga0157370_10000380_pt1 | contig 56020 bp, 69 predicted proteins | sample C35metaG_FD_113463 | JGI IMG/M metagenome (GOLD analysis project Ga0157370, IMG submission 113463) | Corn rhizosphere microbial communities from Kellogg Biological Station, Michigan, USA - C3-5 metaG | ecosystem: Host-associated > Plants > Roots > Rhizosphere > Soil | place: USA: Michigan...
TCAATGCCACCAAAGCCACCGCCTACAATTACAATTCTGGGTTTGTTGCCTTTAGGAAAACGTTGTTCCATAAAAATCAATTTTGGTAAATATACATAACAAACAAAAAGGCACCCAAAAAGGATTACTTTTGCTATAATTATGTCACTTTATTTCAGGTCGTTACACGTAGTTTTGAAAATCGGTGTACATATGGTGTCAAAAAACGGTCGTATTTTACAAAATGTAGCTAGGTCAATTTCTTTAATACCTTCTCTAAAATTGATTTTACTTCGCTAAGTTCCATCTCTAAACTAACAACTTTTGCATGCAAGACGTTGATAGATTTTGAATCAGATTTTTTATTATAATACTTTTCGCCTTTACCAGTTATAATCCATTCACTGTTTGCTTTAAAATTTTGTGAAAGGAAAAGAATAAGTTTTTCGCCTGGTCGAGTGTGTCCATTCTCTACCAATGAAATTGTTTTTTTATTGTAGCCGCTTTGTTCAGCAAGTTCTATTTGACTTAAATCTTGCTCTTCTCTTATTATTCTAACCCGGACCCCAATTTCATTTAAATCTATTTCTTGCATCTTAATTATTATTAATGTACCATTTACTGCCATCAGAAAAAACAATTTCAATTGGCCAAGCGATTGTTACTTTTTTTGCATTTCTACTTAATATCTCCCAGGTTCCAGAAGAGGATTTTCCAGGGCCTAACAATTCATCAGCAAAACCACCCCCAGTTCCATCTGTATATCCACCCATTTCAGCGGGATCACCAAAAGCATCTATACCCTTCCATCTAAATTTAATAGCAGCTATGGGCTTTTTTGAAATATTCTTGTAAGAAAGGTGGATGTCATTATAATTGCTATATTCCCTTTTAACAATTTTTGAGGTTGTTATTTTGACAGGAGATTTAGATAAACCAATAGTGTCCTTTAGGACTTTGCCTGATTCAATATCTAAGATTAGTTTAGCTTCAGCTTTATTTTTCTCGGTTGTAATTGAATCTTTTATACTCTGTTCCTTTTTCAACGTTGCTAGCCTTGCCTTTTCTTCAGCACTTGGAGAGCATCTTACAAATAAAGCAATAACAATTACGAGTAGCGTTAAATCCTTTGCCATGGTTACCTAACTGGGTGAATAATATTTAATATCTGTAATACTTCTCTAAGGTCAATATCGAAATCAGGGAACATATCCTTATTAGGATTTAAAGAGTGGCAAGTGATGATTCCATTTTCTACGTCATGCTTAATCATCCTTTTTATCAATATACCATCCTTATGGACAATGATAAAATCTTTAAACTTATGCATGTGGAATCTAGTAGTCCAGTGATGCTTTGCTATATTTCTTCCTGTTACAATTTCTCCATCTCTTATGCTTTGTTTGGCAAGCTCTGGATCATTCCAGTTCTCCATACTTTCTCCTACTACTTCTACTGCTAAATATTCTCCTTGAGGGCGTTTCGGCACGATAACTATATGTTTTGGTAATTCTTCTAAATATTCTTTGTCTCTCCATCCTGAAATGTAGCCTGCATAACCGTATTCAGGTATTAGTGGTACTTGAAATGAATATCGGCCATTTCCAAGTTCTGTGACCCGGTCATCAGTTTCCATTGGATAGTCAAATGATCCTACAAGCTGAGCATTGATATTGTTCTTGGGGTCTTGCCTATCGATTATCATCGGCTCAATCCCATCTTCAAACCACCTTCTAGAAATATTTAAGTAATCTTCCAATTTCTGACCCATTGTTTTTGGAGCCTTTTTGCTCTTCAATATTTCGGAGATATAGGATTTGGAGGTTTTGATCGCTTTTGCGAACTCAGAATCATTCTTGTACTTGAAAAAAGCAATCACTTCTTGCAGTCTTGCGAACTTTTCCGAATTTTTTTTATCCTGATTATCAGTCATTTAAATATAAATATTCGTAATTACGAACAAATGTTTTGTAAAGTTCGTAATTACGAACTACATTTGTATTGTACAACACAACAAAGATAATATAAAAGCCCCAAAAGGCATATACTTAAAAACTACTATATGTTACCAGCAAATTATGAAAATGCACACTATGCCGGAATGACGGATAACGGTGTGGAGTTTTTTGCTAAGCCTGATGAGATGGATGTGAGATGTATGAATATGGGAAAGGTTTATGAGTCATACAGGGAATTTCCTGAATGGATAAAGCAAAAGCTCACTGATGACCTTTATAAGACACCCTTGGCAGTTAAAACTTTAAGAAGACACTGGAAGAAACTACCAGTAGTTGAATATCCGAGGCAGCATGCTTATTGCAAATATGGAGGGTTAGACCCGAATCCTGATATCGATTCGCAAGGTAATATGGGACACTCCGAATTCTTTGACTGTGGAAGAAGAGGCAAGTGCAAGAGTGAAGGCAAATTATGCTGTGTTATGCAGGTGAAAGCAGGATTCTTAACCAAAATGGAAATTGAAATTCTAAGGTTGGTAATGCTTCCGGATAAAAGAATAGCAGATAAACTATGTATTTCATCAGCAACAGTATTAACACACTGGCAAAATATAAGAAGAAAAACAGGTTTCAGAAGTAAAATAGAATTAGCGGTGTTCGCAACAAAAAAAGGAATGATAAAATGGATTTGGTAGGGGTAGGGATTAAGATTATTGAGGCGCCAAAAGAAAAATTTACATGGATCGGCCCTCTTGAAAAGCTTGAAGAAGTAAATGTTCCGATTTACTTCTGGTATAAGGACCGCGGAAAGGTTGCGCCACTTATCAGTAAGGATATGAGGCTTAAGTATCCAGATCGGGAGTACGAGACTGAAAAGACAATTATTAAAAAAAAGGAATTACTAAAAGTTTGGAGGAATAAATAATGGACGGATTTACAACAATTGCACCCGGGCTGGTCTTAGTCGATAAAAGCGTGATCATTGAGCTAATTGATCAGGTGAAGGGTTTAAGGGATACAGTGGTTTCAACGGCTGCAGAACTTAAGGATAGCAAAAAGCCATACTTAACTGCTCAGGAATTGATGGAGTTTACAGGATTTGGTAAAACCTGGGTTAACGACAACAAACAAGATATTGGGTTTTCTATTATAGGGGGCTGCCTGAGATTTAAAAGGAAAGATGTTGAAGATTTTATGAATTCGAATTACTTCAAGGCTAAAAAGCCAAAGTTTAAAAACTACTAATACAATCTTAAAGCAAAAACCCCGGATTCGTGGTCCGGGGTAAATATCAAGAGTTAGACCCTTAACATTTTAAAGCATCGCAAAGCTATGAAAATATTAGCTATTACTAAAACAGTAATCCCGTTGGATTACGACCCTACACAACAAGGTTTTAATAACTGGGCTATCAGTATTAGAAATCAAGTGCACATGAATGAGCGCCCATTCGATGTTCACGCTGTCGTAAATGAAACTAACAAGATTTTAAAATTTCACAAAACCAGAATCGGTTAAGTGATTAAAACCAGGCCTATGTCACAAAAGGATAAAGAAGAGTTGCGCTCAATGGTTGAGGGTATCCTTCAAAAAGTAAAACGCATGCAAGCCAGTTGCATCGAAATAAAACTAGAAATATCACTATTAAATAAATAGCACAAGCCCCTTAACATTTATAGCAAAATGAATCAATTACTATTTGAACCGGAGCTGAATGTGGACTCAATAGAGTATCAAACATCAAATGGAATGATGCGCGAGCCTGTTTTAAATCTATTGAATTGGATTGAGAAACTGAAGATGAATTTTGATAGTGTCCTAGTCGATAATTCTTCTCCAAATGGAGATGGGAATCCTGAGTTCGACATATACAAGGAAATGGAGGTAACTGGCATAGATGAGTTTTTTGAAGAGAATTTTATCGAATTAACTACTGTTTATTTCAAAGAATTTTTATCAAAAAGATAATGGAATTCATTCAAATAGAAAACCAAATTACCCTAATGAAATGCAAGGAATTAGCTATAAACAATCTCTTGACCGGGGCACGGGTGGTGCAAATGGAATACTTGAAAGCACAATTTCAGAATGCTGGTGTAAATGCAACTGCTTTGGCTGTAATAACAGTCACTGAAGGTCTAGGATTTAGCGACCTAGCGATAGAAATGAAATCAAAACTATCACATAAAAAATAATGGAAGAAGATCAAATAACAGCCGTGTCAATACAAGGTAATGAAATGGCGATGCTTAGAGAAAAAGCATCAATAGATATTCAAGTGTCAACTGCAAAAGCTTACCCAAGAGACATGCAAAAGGCTTTAAATAACTCAATTTTTACTGTCACAATGGATGTCGAAACGGCTTCAACTTGTACATACTCTGTTCCAAGAGGAGGAAAGGCTATAACAGGGCCTAGTGTACATCTTGCAAAAATCATAATGCAAAACTGGGGCAATATTCGTGGTGAGACCAAAGTAATTGAAATTGGTCTAAAAGATATTACCAGCCAGTCTGTTGTATGGGACCTTGAAAATAATGCTGCTCTCAAGGTGGAGGTTAAGCGATCCATAATGACCAAAACAGGAAGGATGAGCGATGATATGATTACTGTCACAGGTAACGCTGCTAATTCAATTGCCCTTCGTAATGCAATCTTTGGAATAATTCCCAGGGCTATTGTCGATAAAGTGTATAATGCCTCACAACAGAAAATTATCGGTGATGATCAAAACTTTGCCAAGCGAATTAAAGATGTTTTAGCAGGATTTAAAAAAGTATATGATAAAGATGCAGCAGAGGTTTTGCCTTTGGTTGGAAAGACTGATGTGGAGCAACTTGTTAAAGCAGATCTTGTTGTTCTCATCGGTGTCGCCCAAGCGCTCAAAGATGGAGATGTTACTGCTGAAATGGTATTCAAACCCGCTGTTAAAACTGGCACCGAAAAGAAAGCTGATCTTAAAGCAAATCAATCTAGTAATGCAACTCAACCCCCACAAATGCCATAATGAGTATTTATAAGTCATATTCTAAAGACGAGATCGATCATCTTTTCTCCAACTATCTAGTTAATAGTTGGAGTTACTCGAAGCTGGGGCAATTTTCCAGAAATGAAAAAGCCTTCGAAATGATCCATATATATGGACACCGCTCCAAACAATCAGCGACAACAGTAGCAGGGCAGGCATATCACTTTGCACTTGATCGCTACTTTAATGCAAAACAACGCGGCGACCAGTTTGATGTCGCTGACTTGGAAATGTTAGCATTCGAATACATTGAGGAGGTTCAGCCCTACTTATGGAAAATTCAGAAGACAACTCCTTCAATTGAGGACTGTAAACAAAAAGCATATAAAACAGTTGTAGCCCTGATCCGTAATTTCTTTTCAGAGCTTCACGTATATGAAGAGGAGATTGCTGAAGTTTTAGAGGTTGAAGTATTTTGCGATGAGTTCCTAACAATCAATGGCGTAGATATTCCGCTTCCTTGCAAGGCGAAGATTGATTTAAAAGTAAAACTAAAGGATGGAAGGATTGTCATCATTGACCATAAATCAAAAAATGCATTCTCGGACGAAGAAGCGCTAAAGCTATCAATCGGTGTACAGGCAATCACTTATGTGAAATGTTCTGAATCGAATGACGGTGAGATTGTCGATGAGGTATGGTTTATAGAAAATAAGTACTCTCAGAATAAGGATAAATCATCACAACTTAGGCCATTCAAACTGGCTATGACACCTGATGTTAGGAGGCTATACGAGGCTCTTATATACGAATCTCTTAAAAGGATGCTCGAAGCCGTTAGTGACCCTGATTACGTCTACCTTATCAATGATTCAGATACACTGCAGGATAAGGCCGAGATATATGATTTCTGGGCAAAAACGATGATTGCTGAGGTGGAAGACTTCAATGTGCATCCAGACAAAAAGGATCTTGTTGCTAAACGCCTCAGAAAGATCAGAGATTCTTCTTTAGCCTCCATAAACCCAAAAGTCATAAAACAATTTAAAGAAAACGCATCATCATTTATTCATTACGATTTAAGCAATAAAAACATGACCCCTTCTCAAAAAATAGAACACATCCTGCGATCTTTTGGCTTAATTGTCAGCGTTGAGCACATATTCGATGGCTTTTCGAGCAACACATATTTGCTGAGGGTTTCAGCTGGAGTTACAGTTAATTCAGTTCAAGGCAGGAGACTAGATATCGCGAATGCACTGGATGTATCAAACGTACGAATCTCAAAAGACTTGGTGATGCATGAAGGAAAAGCCTATCTGTCCATAGAGTTTTCTAAAGCCCGTGAAAAGGACTTAATATTTTGTCCCGGTGATTTGATAGAAAGGAAAATCCCAATTGGAAAGGACAATTTTGGAAACACTATTATATGGAACTTGAATAACCATTCAACACCCCATGCACTCGTTTGTGGGGGAACCGGAAGCGGTAAGTCTGTGTCAATCAGATCAACTATTGAATATGCTCTTCAAGGAGCTGCCAGTGAGGTTATCATATTGGACCCGAAATTTGAATTCATCAAATACAAGAACCACGCTAAAGTAAAGGTATATAACGATATTCTTGAAATTGAGGATGCTATGGCTGATGCAGTAAAACGGATGCAGGAGTGCGTCAAAAATGGAATGCATTGGGATGTACTGATCATTTTTGATGAATTCGCAGACGCGGTAGATCAAGCTCGAAAAGGAAAGCAGTTAATCCAAAAGGAACTGCAGGAGATAGGGACTTATGTAAATGGATCAGCCAAAATGGGGCTGGTAACCGTTGGTGAACTAAAATCCTTAGAGGAGAATTTGAAGATGATCCTGCAAAAAGGTAGGTCTGTAGGCATGAGAGTTATGGCCGCAACACAGCGAGCCTCTGTAAAAGTCATCAGTGGAGACGCTAAGGTCAACCTTCCGGTTCAAATATGTTTCAGAGTTCAAAAAGAAGCCGATAGCAGGGTGGTGTTAGACGAGGCTGGAGCTGAATCTTTGGGAGGTTGTGGAGATGGACTTATCAAGTCTCCGGAATACCGTGATACGGTAAGATTTCAAGCCTATTACTGCGCATAGCGTAAAAGGGATATCAGTATTGGTAAATAATCATCATTAACATTTTAAAGCAAATACTATGAATTTAAAATTCACCCGTCCAATAGCCTTCTTTGACATAGAAGCTACTGGATTAGATACAACAAAAGATAGAATTGTAGAACTTGCTATCTGCAAGCTTCACCCAGACTACACCAGAGAATCCTTCTCCTGGTTAATAAATCCAGAAATGCCTATCCCGGCAAAATCTTCAGAAATTCATGGGATTTTGGACGGAGATGTAGCTAATGAACCAACATTTAAAGAATTAAGCGCTACAATATGGAGCATTTTAAATAACTGTGATTTCGGTGGTTTTAATAGTAATGCATATGATATCCCGATGCTTTATAATGAGTTTTTACGGGCGAATCTGATCATTGATTATTCAACCATTAAGTTTATTGATGCAGGAAATATATTTAAACGCAAGGAGCAAAGAACTTTGGCTGCGGCAGTTTTAAAATATTGTGGTTATCCTCTTGAAAATGCGCATAGCGCAGTTTCTGATATTGAAGCTACTGTTGATGTTTTCCTTAATCAGTTAAATGCATATCCTGATCTGCCTAATGATGTAGGTGCGCTGGCTTTGTATTGCAATCATGATAAACCAGTTCTTGATCTATCCGGAAAGTTTACAACTGATCAAGACGGTGATATCATCTTCAACTTCGGTCAGCACAAAGGCACGAAGGCAATCTATGACTTAGGTTACGTTTCGTGGATGTACAATAAGGATTTTGCGCCTGACACTAAGAGAATTTGTGAAAGCCTTTTAGGTATAAATCAAAGTATTTAATAGTTCAATTTTTAACCCTGGTGGAGCGTAAAAAGCTTTGGATCGGCGTCAGTCGCTCCACCTAAACATTTTAAAGCAACATGTTTAACAAAGATTTTTATCCAACTCCTGCCAACATTATTGAACTAATGATTAATGGTGATGACTTAACCGGAAGAGTGGTTTTAGAACCTAGTTCAGGTAAAGGAGATATTATAGATATCCTGAATTCTAGGGGGGGCGAAGTTTTGTGCTGCGAATCTGACGAAAATCTTGCTAAAATTTCCGCCAGTAAAGCACGATTCCTTAATTCAGATTTCCTGAAAGTACAATCTGATGAGATAAGTCATATTCATGCTATTTATATGAACCCGCCATTTAGTGCCGACGAAAAGCATATTTTACATGCTTGGAGTATTGCCCCATCTGGATGTCAAATCGTTGCACTGTGCAATCACAACACACTTTCAAACGATTATTCAAGGTCAAGAAAAGAACTACTTTCTATAATCAAAGATTATGGCAATAGCCAAAATTTAGGCGATGCATTCTCAGATAGCGAGAGACAAACGGGTGTAGATATCGGCCTAATAAGATTATACAAACCCGTTTCCAACAGCTCATTTGGTGATTATTTCACCAGCGAAGATGATGACCCCGAAGCAAATCAAAGCGGCATAATGAGTTATAATGCTGTCAGGGAAATCGTTCAACGATATGTGAATGCAGTTATGCTATATGATCAGGTGATAGAAAATGCCATAAAAATGAATTCTTTGATCGGTGAGGTTGCAGGATATAGTAAAGATTTAGTTTTCACCTGCACTCAGGATAAAAGGGAATTAACAAGAATCGAGTTTTCAAAAGAATTGCAGAAAAAATCTTGGAACTGGATTTTCAACAAGTTGAACATGCAGAAGTACGCTACACGCGGATTACGGGAGGATATTAACAAGTTCGTTGAACAACAAGTAAAAGTTCCATTCACAATGAAGAACATTTATAAGATGCTCGACCTAATTGTTGGTACACAATCTCAGAGAATGGATAAAGCACTATTAGAAGTTTTTGATAGGCTTACAATGAGGTATCATGAAAACAGGTATGACATAGAGGGCTGGAAGACGAATAGCCATTATATGGTAAACCAGAAATTCATATTGGATAGCATTTGCTGGCAGGACCAGAGGTGGTACAAAGGAGAATCAAAAATACAAGTTGATTATAGACTGGAAATCTTAGACGATCTAATGAAGGCGCTCTGTTACATTACCGGAGACCAATACGAGGACAAAATCACCTTGTCACAAGCCATTAAGTACAATTACAAAGTTTCTCTTGACGGAATGGTTATCAGAGCTTATTTGAGTAGAAACGAAGCAGAAGCAAAAGTACAATATCTATTATCGAAGGGAAAAGAGGCAGTCATTATTCACGAAACTGATCATGTTTACGGTGAATGGTTCGACTGGACATATTTCGAATGCAAAGCATTTAAAAAAGGAACAATGCATTTCAAATTCAAACAGGAAAAAGTATGGGCATTGTTCAATCAGCACATAGGTAGAATCAAAGGTTTTCCTCTCCCAGAGAGTGTTTATAAGAAAGCATCATGATCACTGCGACAAACGAAGATAACCTTTTAATGATGTCGAGGTATCAAGATAAACATTTTGATTTAGCAATAGTTGATCCAGAGTACGGAATCGGAGAAGCGGGTAAGAACCATAAATCGAGAAATACTTTAGTTAGGCAATCAGGAGGACAGATGAGAAGATGCCCTTCGAGCCAATATACTCGTAAAGATTGGGATAATAAACCTGCAGGACGTGAGTATTTTATAGAATTAAAACGAGTTTCAGTAGAGCAGGTGATATTTGGTGCAAACTATTTTGAATTTATTATGCCTGTTTGCAAACCTCCTCGAAGAAATGAGTTTGCTCAGTTCCTAATAGATCACCCGTTTGGTTTTATAATTTGGGATAAAGTTAATGGTAACTCGGATTTTAGTGATTGTGAGGTGATCTATACTTCATTCAATTTTAAATCCTTTGTAATACCATACATGTGGGCGGGCATGATGCAGGGAGTTAGTATAGCCAGGGGTACTGTAATGCAGGGCAATAAAAGACTTAACGAAAAACGTATTCATCCCACTCAAAAACCAGTTATGCTATACAAATGGCTATTGATCCAATGCATTCAGAAATGGATTATGATTTCTCAAAAAGCCATTAAGGTCCTTGATACTAACAGAGGGTCTGGAAGCTTAGATATTGCTTGTTATGATTTGGGGATTGATTTAACCACCTGTGAATCCGATGCTGAATATTTTGATTTAGCCAACAAGAGGTTGGAACAAAACACAAGGCAGCAATCACTGTTTAAAAATGTAATATGAAAACAGTAAATAGTCTATCTGGTGGCAATGTATGAGATTATGAAACTTGGTCAGTCATGTGATTCAGGAGGGTGTACAGATTAAATTAATATTATGAAACAAGGAGATGTAGTTAAGCTGATACCAGGTATTAGCACAATGGACAGGGAGTCAAGATCGGCTTCCTATCAAGAAAGATTGAATGAGACGGTAAGATCGTTAACAGAAGAAGTGACCATCTTAAACCTACTTAATTCAACCGGAAACGCAAAAGTCAGGGACCAAAAGGGTATAACTTTCTTTTGCAATCCAAACGATCTACAAATCATTTAAAAACTATTTGTTGAAAATAAAGATTACAAAATAGTAATCAAAAGTAATCTTTTCTTATTTTAGCCATCCGTTTCTATGAACTATATTGACCTTTTAAACCACTTCTGGAAGATAAATAAAGAGTTCTCATTCACTCCGAATGAAAAGGCTGTTTATTTTGCCCTGCTTTATAAGTGGAACGATCTGCATAGGAAGAATCCGTTTAATTATAGCAATGATCATTTGACAGGAGATTCAGGCATGAGTGTGAATGCTATGAAGAAATGCAGGGACGTGTTGCGTAGCAATGGTTTAATCGATTATAATTCGGGAGATGGCCGTAAAATCAATACTGTTTACGTGATAAATAACTCTTTAAAAGGTGTCACCTATAGACACCTTTTAACAGATCATAAGGTGGTCTCTGATGACACCTTTATTAATGAAAAGGTGTCAAATAAGCTATCACCAAATGACACCTTATTAGAAAAAAAGGTATCACCAGATGACGACTACATAAGTAAACTTATAGAGGAAAGGATTCCGAGTATAGATGATGAGGTGAGAGAGGAGAAAGAAGAGGGAATTCACTCACAAAAAAATCCAATTCCACTTGGTACTTCTTCGGTTTATTCTACAATGGATGACGTCGAATTTATTTGCTTAAACCAAAGCCAAATTTGGCATGAAAGCATGATGAAAAAATTCGGGATAAAAGATCAGGAAATAATAAAAAAATGGATTGGAGATTTCTTTTTCGAACAAAGGGCAGCAGGACAAGATAAGCGGGAAATGTTCGAAGCCAGAAAACACTGCTATAGCTGGATTAATATTCAGGTAGAAAATCAAAAAGAAAAAAGTTCCGGCCAAAAAGAAAAAGTATTTCAGAACCAAACCATACCATCCAAAGGTGTAGATGCAGCAATGGAGTGGGCCGGAGTAGAAAGGAGGAAAAATGTCTAAAGAAATTACAGAAATAATTGTCAATTATACAGAGAATAATCAATCATTGATGAGAAACGGCCAGGAGTTAGAAATTCCTGAGCTCCCGTCGGTAAACAATCCATTAACAGTTCCATCGATTAAGCATAATTCTGATGATGACATCTTTGCAATAATCCTGATGTCGCTGGCAACTTCTTACACTGACTTAAGCTGGAAACAGCCATCAAAAAAAGATAAGGAATATATGGCCAATAAACTTGCGGATAGCATTCCATCTAAATTTCCATCAATCAGACTGCATGAAATTCCAGAAGCATTTGCAAACGGTATACGTGGGAAATATGGTGAATTTATGGGGCTAGGGGTAGTAAGTTTCGAAAATTTTATTGAAGCTCATCTGGCATCAGAAAAACGAGAACAGTTCGCGAAAGAAGTTTTAATGATACCAGAAAGGATAGAGCCAGATATCAATACAAAGTTTACAACAGCCAAAAATAACGCCTTAAAAGCATTCCAAAGTAAGAAAATTGGAAGCGATATTTCATTGGTTGCCTTGGTAGTTTACACTTTTTTGGACCGCTTAAAATTGATTCAGTATTCCGCTAAAAGAAAATGGGATTTTGTTGATCTGGCGAAGGAAATTTTAATCAAAGGATTTACTCATCAGCTTTCTGTAACGATTAACAAACAAGATCGATTCAGGATAAGAAGGGATATCGAGAACGTGAAAGACGGATCAGCTGTTCAGTTGATTCTAAATACATCCAAGAGAGTGGCACTATACCAATACTTCGACGACCTGGCCTTGTCGGGTATCAACCTTGACGAACTGATAGATAGCAAGCAGTACTTGTTTAACGAAACCGAACCAATTAATAGTAATACTGAAAATACCGAACGATATGGAAGCGAACAAATTTAGTGAGAGAGAACAAGGGAGAGGGTTAGTGCATAGAATTTCATTACCCAAGTTAGCGTATGTTATCGGAATCGATCCTGGTACAAAGACCGGGGTGGCTTTCTATTGTAAGCTTTCCAAAAAACTGATAATTGTGGCCACTATGAAAATCCATGAAGCATTCGATGCAGTCAGGAAAGTTAATCAATCCTCCAAAGAGCATGATGTTAAAATCTTTGTTCGTATAGAAGATGCTCGTAAGCGTAAACGCTATGGTGCCAATTCGAATGCAAAAGTTCAGGGAGCCGGAGCGATTAAAATCCAGTGTAAGCAATGGGAGGAGTTTTTGATCAGTGAAGGAATATCTTACCAGCTGGTCGCACCTCAATCAATCAGGACTAAGGTTGATGCAGTCCAGTTTAAAAAAATTACTGGATGGGAAGGAAGGACTTCAAATCATGGCAGGGATGCAGGCATGCTGGTTTTCGGCCTTTAATGATTAACACACTAGGATAAAAAATATATTAATTACACAATAAAGTAGATACTTTATTTAGATTTGACCAAATTAAAATGACGGAACAATACACAACAGACCTCGGTGCTTATTTTTTAGGTAGCATAGACGATATTATTGACAATGATAGATTAAGCCATTTGGAAGGTAGGATTAAATTAATTTTTACCTCGCCTCCATTTCCTTTAGCAAGGCCAAAAAAATACGGCAATTTGGAAGGTTTAGAATATCTTGAATGGATCGGAAAGATTTCAAAATACTTGAAGAAACTTTTGACACCAGATGGCTCCATAGTACTTGAAATTGGTAATTCTTGGGTTAAAGGAGTTCCTGAAATGTCAACGCTGCCGTTAAAGTCGCTTATTCACTTTCAAGAGGAAGGTGATTATAAACTTTGTCAACAATTTATCTGGAATAATCCTGCAAAACTGCCTAGTCCAGCACAATGGGTTAATGTGAAAAGAATTAGAGTAAAGGATTCATTTACTAATATTTGGTGGATGGCTAATTCTCATTATCCTGAGGCTAATAATAAAAACATTTTAAAAGAATATAGTGTCTCAATGAAGAAGCTATTAAAAGCCCAAAAATATAATTCTGGACCTCGACCATCTGAACATGTTATAGGTGAAAAGTCATTTCTAACCGATCACTCTGGAGCAATCCCATCTAATGTTTTGTCAATGTCTAACACATCATCAGAAGATGGATATGTAAAGTATTGCAAATCTATTGGAGTGAAAGCTCATCCAGCACGGATGCCTGCAGACTTAGTTCAGTTCTTCGTGGAATTTTTAACTAAGGAGGGTGATTTAGTTTTAGACCCTTTTGGTGGAAGCAATACTACCGGGCTTGTCGCTGAAAAATTAAATCGGAGTTGGATTGCAATTGATAGAGAAGTAGACTATATTCGAGGGTCCGAAGGAAGATTCCCAAAGGAAATAAACATGCTCTCTAATAATGGCCAAAATATTAATACAGGAAACGCATAGCTCCTACTGGTTTGAAAGACTTTCAGCTATTTCCTATTATACGGAAACAGAGTTTGAGACGAGATTAATAAATAGCTCTTCATCTCTATTTGCTAATTATTATGTTGTTCCATTCAAAAAGACGATTGCACTTGCTACAAATTCTGAGGATACGACCACTCCTGATTTAGTATTCATTAAAAAAGACTATTCGTCTTGGATACTGGTAGAAGTTGAATTGAAAGGCCATCCACTTGACCATGTGACCGGCCAAGTAAAGGTGATGTTAAAGCCATCTTATAACAAAACCGATATCATAGAATATATAATTAAACAAAATGGTCATGTACTTGATCCACCAAATTTTGTTTTCGATAAACAAAAGCTCACCGACTTGATTTCGAATTTTAAAGCCGAAGTAATGGTAATTGTTGACGAGACCAAGGAAGCTTGGAGTGAACCATTTAGGAAGTTGAAAGTACATCTATGTGTTGTACAAATGTACAAGAATGCTGATACTGAAGTCATATTGCGCATAAAGGGGCGATTTCCCCAAATACACACTGGCGCGGTTTACTGTCGGTTAGCTAAACGGGATATTCCGAACGGTATTGAAATTATAAATGATCATGAATTATTAAATGATCTGAATACAGACGATCAAATTGAAATCTATGTTAATGACCGTTTAACTAGGTGGACTGCAATGCGGACAAAGGCTAAAAAATTATATTTAAAATGTGCAGGTCCCATTTTTCCTTTAGAGCCAAAAAGAGATTTTGTCATCAAATTTGATGAATCTAAACAAGTATATTTATTTGAAAAAAACTAATGTCATGCTAGAAAGTCCACTAAAATTAGAAGTCGGTTTAGAAGTAATAAATTCGTACAAGCGTCTTTCATATAAGCAATGGTATGCTTTAGCTGAATATATTGATAATTCAACTCAAGCCTACTTTAATAACAAAGAAGTTCTTGATGCAGCTTATAAAATAGAAGCGGACAAACCTTCGGTTTGGATTGAAATCACTAAAGACGGAAAATCAACGACAATCAAAATTTCTGACAATTCAATGGGAATGTCTTTTGATGAGCTAGAACATGCAGTGGTGATTGGCAAGCCCCCAATAAAAAGTGACGGACGATCAAAATATGGTTTAGGAATGAAGACAGCATCGTTTTGGCTAGGTGATAATTGGAGCGTGACAACAAAAAAGCTGGGCGAAACTGTACAACATTCGGTTGTAATTAACGCACAAGATTTAATTACTAATAAAGGTTCGTTACAGTACTCTAAGGTAGAAAACCTTGAGGCTACAAAACACTACACAATTGTCGAAATTACAGATGTCCATCAACCTTTTACCACTAACATCCTAACTAAAGTTCAAAATTTTATTGCATCAATGTATCGATTTGACATAATGAATGATGAAATAAGAATTTATTTTAATAAAGAACTGTTAGAATGGTCGTACGATGATACGTTCAAGAAATTGAAACCTATGTCGGACGGCAGTGACCGACTAAAAATAGAGTTTGATGTCGAATCTAAAAAAGTTACAGGATGGGCAGGGGTATTAGATGAAGGAGCAAGCAGAAGCAAAGCTGGATTTTCAATCTTCGTAAATAACAGAATTATTAAGGGTTGGCCTGAATCTTACAAACCTGCAAGTATTTTTGGAACATCAGGTGGTCGAAATGATTTAATTAATCAACGTTTAGTCGGAGAATTATTTTTGGATGGTTTTGAAGTAAGCCATACTAAAGACGAAATTGTTTTTCAAGGAGACGAGGAGGAAGTTCTAGAATACCTTCTTCGTCAACACACTGCTGTTCTGAATGTACTGATAAATGAACCTAAGAAAAAGGCTAAAATAAGTTCCGAAGATGAGGAAGCAATTAATCAAGCATTGGCTTATTTGGAACTTGAATTTAATTCTAAAGCGATATCTACTGCATATGAAACTTATGAAGTACCAGACGAAGAACTTTATGAATTGAATAAAGAGGTATTAATTAATACGGTATCAGGTGGAACTTTACCTCCAAAATTCGACGTAAAGCTGGGATCGCTTCAAGTTTTGGTTTATCTGGATGGAAATATATCTGGTGCAGAACCTTATTTGAGTATAGGTATTTATCCTGATGCAGAACTATTAAAGGTTGTCATCAATACGACACATCCTCACTTCCAACAACTAGCATTAATGGAAGTCGTAATGAACTATGTCCGTCATTGCGTATACGATGGTGTTGCAGAGTATAAGGCGTATAAGTATTCTCCAGAAGAATTTAAACCAGACACCATAAAGTCAATTAAAGACATGTTGCTTAGAGCTTCCTACACCGTTAAGATGGATTAAGAAAACCATAATCGATTAACACTCTCAATGAAAAAAAAGATAAACTCATTACCGATGATACTCGGTCTGTTAACTGTAGTTTCATTCAGCTGCCTAACACTAGTTGTGCTACCAGCTTTTTCAGAACAATTCAACTTTTCTAGCGACAAAACCTCGAACATCGGCAGTACAATTGGAGGTATAGTAGGCCCCATTGTGGGTATGTTTTCCGCTTACCTTCTTTACGAAGCGCTAACAGCGCAACAAGAAGGCAATAAGGCCCAAAGAATTAAAAATGATAGTGACATAATATTTATGTTGATCAATCAGTTGGATAAAGAATACGATACCTTTTCAACTTTTGATAGAATTAGTGGCGCACCAACCACCTTGAAAGGATTCGAGGCATTGCAGCATTTTTCAGGAAAATTTCAAAAAGACAAAAAAAACCAACTTCTATTATTGATATCAAACGAGATGTCAAAATTGTGGTACCTATTGGAATCATTCGAGATAATTAGAAATCAAGTAAATGAATTAAATTTAAACTCTGGGAGCGAGACAGTATTTAACAAACAATTGAGCTTGTATTATCAAACAAAATTCCAGGAACCAGTTGAGTTAATAACCAGGGAAACCAAAGCACTTAACATTTCAACATTTGTTAGGATGAGAGCTATTCATTCCAAAAATTTTGTTAAATCAGGATAAAACTTGAGGAATAAACGGTGCGATAAACTTTGTAACCATCATAACACAGAAAAGCAATATTATCTAGGATTGGTTACAGCAGATAGGGAATGTATCACCCGTGGAAGAGTAGTTGATACAGATGACAAAAAAGAAAGCAAATAGGACATTCTTAAACGTTAGGCAAGAAGAATAGAAAGAGTAAAAGAAAGAAGAAGAGTAATAGCAAGAAGAAGAAGAGTAATAGCAAGAATAATATTAAGAATATTATGTACAAGATATAATCTAGTTTCGTATGTTTGTGTCATACAAATAACAACAAGACCAATAGCAATATCAGCATCTACAGGTGTAGCTTCAATAGGTTCTTCAATTGTTATATAAGCAAAAACCCCAGGTTGCGAGCCTGAGGTTTAAGTTCTACCATTAAACATGCATGTTTAATGTTTCGACTGTTACCTGTATCATTGCCACGATACAGTTTACCACTTTAGATTCAAGATATTGGGGAACACTTGCAGGTGTTCCTTTTTTACTTTCGTAAAGATAGATATTTTGTTTTCCACTAAAAAAAATATTTCTCTAGGCTTGCCAAATATATTAGCAAAAACTAAAATTACTATCATTTTTTTGTGGGTAAAGTTTTTTATATTTAGCTAATGTGCTAACTGTTAGTCTGTTGGTTATTTTCTGAAATTGTGGGAATGTTTATAATTATTTGGTATGTGAGAACTTACAAAACTCATTTAAATTACCTTTTGGTAATATTAAGTAATCTTTATAGCTTTGTAGAAAGCCTAAAGGTTGCAGAAAGATGGATGAAGGAAGGATTCTAAAGGTATTATCAGTTACACACCCTGAGATTATTGATTCAATAAGGAAGGACATTACGCCCGTAATGACTGATCTCATCATGATACGTGATGTGTACGAACAGTTCTGTTCATCTCATAAACCACACGAAGACTACATCCATAAGCTTTTATTCATTGCTGCTATTCTTAGGCTTTTTAACCCTGATGCTTTAATAATTGAATATAAACTCCGTAGTGGTTTAAGGAGTTCAATAGCAGATTGTCTTGGGCTTTCCGGACAAAATACTTCGTATTACATCAGCCAAGCAAGAGCATACATGAAGATTAAATCTTTTAAAGCTTCAGTTGAAACAACCATTCACAGCTACCTAAATCCAGTTCCAGCAGCATGAAAGTACTAACTAAACTTATCCCAACAGTTAAGATATGGCCTAATGATGGCCAGATTTCCGGTCTTCCCAAGAATCCAAGATTCATCAGAGACGAGAGATTTGATGCTCTGGTTAAGTCTATCATTGATGATCCGGAAATGATGCAGTTAAGAGAACTGGTTGTCACTCCATATGCTGATGAATACGTTGTGTTGATGGGTAATATGCGGTTAAAAGCCAATGTTCATATTGCAGGTTTACCTGATGATGAATTCATGGCAATTGTTGAAACCAAACAGGAAAATGAGAATTTCAATCACTGGTTGAAGGCTATAACAGAACTAAGGGAATCTAAATCCGTTCTCTGCAAAATATTGCCAGTAGATACGCCAATAGAGAAGCTTAAAGCTTACATCATAAAGGACAATGTTGGGTTTGGCTCAGATGATTGGGACTTGCTGGCAAATGAATGGGAACAACAGGATTTGCAGGACTGGGGCATGGTTCTAATAGATTTTAATGAGCCAGATGAAGAGGAGGAGCCAGAACCTAAAGTATCAGCTGTTAAGTTCTCAATTGAATTTGATGATCTGCAAGTCTACGATACCGTAAAACTTGAAGTGGAGGAGCTTTTAAGATCATACCCAGGTGCAAAAATAAAGAGCTAATATGCCAGAACCTCACAAAGCCGCTAAGCAGGGTAAAGAAGCCAGACTGGTTATTGTTGGAGAACTATATAAAAAGGGTTACTCCTTTCGTGACATAAGGGAAGAGGTAATGAAGCGTGAGGGTAAAACAACATATTCATTATCAACTGTAAAGAAAGATGTTGATGCGATACTTAAAGATTGGCGTAAAACTCGAATCGATGATGTAGATATGGCTATTCAGTTGGAATTGGCGGCTATTGATGATCAGATTCGAGAATTATGGATTGCTTGGGATCGTTCAAAGACGGATCAGAAGCTCAAATCAAAGAAACAATCAGGCTTAGCAGTTAAGGAAGCCGCTAGTAAAGTCGTTGATACAGATGGAAAGCTAAAAGATAAAGTGGAGACTTCTGGTATTAAGACTACCTCGATCGAGCAAACTGAAAAGGATGAGATCAATTTCGGTGATCCGCGTTATCAGGACTTGATTAATAAGCTTAGAATGGAGCGTAGAAAGTTAATGGGCTTATATGCTCCTGAGAAAAAGGAATTGACTGGTAAAGATGGAAAAGATCTAATCCCATCGCTTACTGATGACGAGCTAACCAATTTAATAAATGATCTTTCCAAATGATAGTTACAAGCACAATATCCAAAAGTGATTCTAAACTGCAGTTGTTAATTCAGGAAAGGAACATACGTGCTTGCCGATGTCATTTGCTTCCGTTCACAAAGGCTACGTTCACTAGGTTCAATCCAACTTGGTTTCATAAATCCTACTATAGCAAATTAAATGACTTTGTTGAAGGTAAGATTAAAAAACTAATGGTGTTTGTTCCACCTCAACACGGTAAGAGTGAAGGATCAACTAGGCGCGCGCCCGCTTATATTCTAGGAAGAAATCCTGACTTAAAAATTGCCATTGTATGCTATAACTCGACAAAAGCCCGTAAGTTCAATAGGGAGGTTCAAAGGATTATTGATGATCCAGTTTACAAAGAACTGTTTCCTGATACCCGCCTTTCAAATGGATCTGATGGATACACCAGAACCAATGATGAGTTTGAGATTGTTGGGCATAATGGCGGCTTAAGGTCTGTAGGTGTTGGCGGGCCGCTGACGGGTGAAACCGTAGACATCCTGATCATGGATGATTTGTACAAGGACGCAATGGCAGCCTGGTCTCCAACTATCAGGGGGAACGTTCAGGAGTGGTATGATACTGTAGGTGAATCAAGGCTCCATAATGACAGTCAGCAGCTGCTAGTTTTTACTAGGTGGCACCCAGAGGATCTTGCTGGCAGATTGATTAAAACCGAAGGTCAAGATTGGGAGATAGTTGTTTATCCTGCGATTAAACTCGGTGAACCAAATGATTATGATCCGAGGCAAGAAGGCGAAGCTCTTTATCCGGAAAAACATAATCTGGAAAAGTTGCAAAAGGTAAGGGATCGCAATCCACATGTATTTGGAAGCCTTTATCAACAAGACCCACAACCAAAAGAAGGATTGCTTTATTCAACCTTCAAAACTTACACGGAGATTCCGTATTCAGTTAAAAAGATGCGTAAATCTTATACAGATACAGCTGATCAAGGTAAGGATTACTTGTGCTCGATTGCCTATCACGAAACTGAACTTTACATCTACGTTTTAGATGTGATTTACACGCAGGCTGGAATGGAGACTACAGAGCCATTAACTGCACGCCAATTACTTGATCATGATATAGAGTTGGCCAGAGTTGAATCGAATAACGGAGGGCGTGGTTTCGCTCGTAATGTTGAAGATCAAACGCGGCTGGCGGGAAATTATAAAACAGAAGTTGGTTGGTTTCATCAAGGGGAGAACAAGATTGCAAGGATTACCACTAATTCTAACACTGTAACCAATCTGATTATTATGCCTGAAGGTTGGGACACCAGGTGGCCAATATTTTATAACCACGTGACGAGTTACTCATCTAAAGGTGGCAATGAACATGATGACGCTCAAGATACTCTCACAGGCATGGTTGAATTCTTTGGTTTAGATAATTTAGAAAGTGAAATAGGCGCGTTAAGCGTATTTGGATAATTAAAAAGAACATGGGCAAAGAGCAAGAGATTGTAGAGAAGAAGGATGAAACGCCACTGGTTAAGTTGGTGTTGGCTATTGGTCAAAAGGTAGAAGGAACGGATGAGGCATTGGCACAATACGATCCTTTGCAGCATGATGTTTTTAACATAGGTAAGCGACCAAAAAAGGACGTTCAGAAGCCAACAGGCAGAAAGGATGAACAGGGTAAGGATATCATAACCTTAACCAAAGAGGAGGTAAACAGAATAGGTTTGCCGTTGCAAAAACTGATCGTTAATCGTAGGGCGGCATTCATGAATGTGAGCAATATGCAGATTGATGCAAAACCTAAAAATACAGATGAAGAGACACTATTAAAAATGATTGAGAAATGTCGGGAGGATAACAAGCTTAAATATAAAGCAAAAGAGATTGCTAAAAGAATGATGTCTGAACTGCAAGTGGCTTCTCTGTGGTACAGCGAAGATGTCGAAAAAGGATATTGGGGGGAATTAGCACCAAATTCAATAAAAAGAATGAGGATGCGTGTTTTAAGTCCATTGTTGGGCGATACGTTGCTGCCTGTTTTTAACGGTTTGGGTGATTTGGTATATTTCGGCAGGAAGTATACTACAACGAAGGATATAACCGGGTTGGAGATTTCTGAAGAATTGGTTAGAACTGCAAACGAAAAAGTTGTTCACTTCGATATATACACCGATACCTACATATACAAGTTTGAAGAGATCAGCGGGGGGTGGATTATGAAAGATAAAATACCCCATTCCTACGGCAAAATCCCAGTAATATATTACCATCAAGAGCGTCCGGAGTGGGCTGATGTACAATCTCAAATTACCAGATTGGAAACCGTTCTATCCAACTTCGCTGATACCAACGACTATAACGGATCGCCTATTTTGGTTTCCAAGGGTGTTATTAAAGGTTTTTCAGCTAAAGGAGAAAGAGGAAAAGTTATCGAACTTGCAGGACCTGATTCAGATATCAAATATGTAACCTGGGAACAAGCTCCGGTTTCTATCAAACTTGAAATCGATTCTTTAGTTGATTTTATTTACACATGTACCCAAACGCCAAATATAAGTTTCAAAGAGATGTCAGGGTTAGGTGCAGCTCCCTCAGGTGTTGCTTTTGATAGAATTCTCATGGACCCTCATTTAGCAGCGCAGAATAAATTGGATGAAAGCTACGGTGAAGGCGCTCAACGCGAATTAAGCTTTCTTAAGTCAGCATGTTTGTCGATAAATACATCAATAAAAAGTGCCTCAAATTTAATTTTAAGCCCGATTTTTACTTTGTTCCGCATAAATGATACTAGAGAAGATATAGATAATGCTGCTGCTGCTTTTAATGGTGGTATAGCGTCCTTGGAGACTGCTGTTAAAATGGCGGGACTTACCGATGATGATAATGTAGAGGTTAGAGCTATAAAAGCAGCTTCCGATACCTTAGGGAATGATGTAGATGATGTAATTCAGCAGTGATGACAAATCCTATAAACAAGAAGTACGAGAAGCTTCATTTTAACGAACAAGATCGTGTTGTGAATTATATTAATAAGCAATATGATTCTATAATAGCTCAGATAACCCCTTTAATTGAATCTGGGGCCGCAAGATCACTCGTTCAACGAAAGTTGAATATCCTTCTTAAACAATTCAGAGCAAATGTAACGCTGAAAATAGAGTCCGGTGTTAAATACTCATGGAATCTATCTAACCAGAAGAACATTGCATATCTTGAGCAGAGGCTTGCTGGTTTTAATATTCCGGATAGGATAAAGAAAGCTTTATTTAGCCCAAATCACAATCGATTAGAAGCATTTATTCAGCGAAAAGAAGGTGGATTAAATTTGTCTGATCGGGTATGGAAAACAGCTGAACAGTTTAAGAACAATGTTGATCTGAATTTAGATATAGGTATCGCTGAGGGTAAGGCTGCAAAACAAATTGGCCGTGAACTACGACAGAATCTTAATGAGCCTGAACGACTGTTTAGACGAGTGAGGGACCTCAAAGGAAATTTGAGACTTTCTAAACCAGCTAAGGCGTACAATCCTGGTCAAGGAGTTTACAGGTCTGCAGCGAGAAATACCGAACGTTTAGGTAGAACCGAAATAAATATGGGTTATAGAGCTGCTGACGATGCTGCTTGGGAAAACAATCCGTTAGTTTTAGGCTACGAAATAAGGTTATCTGCGACCGCTAAACCAAAAACAAGATGTGAACTTTGCCGAACCCTTGAAGGTAAATACCCCTCCTGGTTTAAATTCCGAGGTTGGCACCCTAACTGCCTATGTTTCAAAATCCCAATTCTCATGGCTGATGAAATGATGGCTAAATATCAGAAGCTAGTGGCAAAAGGGGAAGATACTGATGATGCTATTTTTGAATTGCAAAAAGGAACCCGAATAGCCTTTCCTCCTGAGGCGTTTAATTTATGGGTTAACAATAATAGGGATAGAGTAATGGAGTGGAAGGATAAACCTTATTGGTGGAAAGACAACTCGCATTTTATTTCCAATATGCTCTTGATTTGATTGTGTAAGTCCTTAAGATTACGATATAGCCATAAAATATTCCCGAACGATAATCCTTGGCTCCAAAGTGCCTTTTGCAAAAATTTGATGGTAAAAAGTTTTCTATATTTTTTCAATATCGGTGTTATTATTCAAATCCAAATCATGCATCAGACGATATCTCTGTATCATAGCATAAAATTTATAGCCAGTTTCGGTAGTGATTAAGCTTTTGATGTTCTCTTCGTTATCGCTAGATGGTTGTGTTTCATTAATTTTAATTAATCCGTATGACATCAACTCTGGACCAATAGTTTTATTACAAAAATCTATGAATGTAGTCCTTTCCAAAGTACTTCCCCTATTGTAATCTCTTAATGAAAAACAAAAAAGGGATAACAGATTTATTTTAAGTTCTAGTGAGCCGTCTTTTATTGTGTTTTTTGGGATCGTTATGGATTTAATAGCTAATATGTTATATAGTTCCCTGAATGTGAATTCTCCGATTCTTTGATTAGTATCAAACGTAATTTGAAACTTATTACTTTTCTTCTTATTTGCCCAGAATTTATAAAAATAATACCCTAAGGCTAAAATAATTAAAATTAAAATCACCTTCGACAATTCGACCTGGTATGTAAACGCATCAGATAGGGATTCCAATACTGATTTGTCTTTGAAGATGTTAACAAGTATTTGCCAAAATATCACTAGCAGTGCCCCCAACGCCGTTGAGATAAGTTTACTTAAAACGGGGTCACTCCAGGTCCTTTTAAATAGACTTTTTTTTTCGATTTTTATTTGTTCCATGAGCATTAATATTTTCAAATATAATAATAGTTAATTAGTGCCTGTATTTTTTGTTGGTTTTGTATATGATGATATGAACCATTCTTTGACAATAACCTTCGTTGTCAAAACCTCTTCTTTTCATGTACCATTACCAAATGTAATTTTGGTTTCAAGCAAGGTGTAAACGAGTAATTAACGGCTACAACTTAGCATTAAAGAACCCAAAAACATATTGTATGTCACTTAAAATTAAGACAGCAGCACGACTGAAGGTATTGTTCCCAGGCGTAGCACTATCGAAAAAAACCATTGAACTAATTGGTGATCAAATGTCCAAAGCAGGACTAACTGACGAGTCTACGGATGAAGAAGTTGATGGAAAGTTAAATGACCGTAATGCCATTTACCCTTTCGAAGACCAAAAGAAGTTTGACGACTATCAGGCTGGTAAAGCAGCAAAGGAGGCTTCTGATAAAGAAGCTTTGAGGCTTAAAGCAATTGAGGACGGTAAAACCCCGCCCATTGCGGATGACCCGAATGAAACTCCCACTGAAAAGCTATTGAAACAGGCTCTTGCAGGGATTCAAACACTTACTCAGGAAGTAGCATCAATCAAAGGTGAAAAAGTGGCAACAACCCGAAAACAAACCGCTGCGGAAAAATTAAAGGATGCACCAGAGGCTTTTCGTAATGGAGTGCTGGCAGATATGGATGACATTACATTTAGAGATGATGACCATTTAAACTCATTCCTGGAACGAAAAATTGGAGAAGCTGCTTTGGTTATCCAAGATAAAGCAAACTCCGGTTTAGGCGGAGATGCACCATCTCGCGGAATCGCAACGGGTGGGAAAACAGCTGAGAAAGAGGTATCAGCTGAAATGAAACAATATTTAGCTGATAGAGCGGCTGAAAAGCCTAAAACTACGGCATAACAATTTTAGACACTCAAAAATGTTTGGAGTAAAAAGAGAAGGCGGAGGATTTGAGAAAATAGTCTGGGAAAACGTGGTAGACACCTTGCCTGGTGGATTAATTGTTGACATCACTGGATTTACAATTCCTAGTGATGGCAATATTCCTGCTGGGACAATGCTCGGTAAAGACCCTGCTACCGGACTGGGAAAGATACTAATAGAAACTGATGGTGCTATTAAGCCGTTAGGATATTCTATCCGCACAGCAAAGGCTGAAGTTAATGGTTTACTTGAAGTAGGAATCTCCGGTACAATCAGAGAGAAAGCTCTTCCAGTTGGTCAGGGCACCATCGAAGAAAGAAGCTTGGCTTTACCAAGGATCACTCATGTTTAATCATAATTAACAAAAATTTTTACAATTTTAAATAGAACGTAATGGTTAATGTAACCGAAATAGTTGCGGAATTCAGAGAGGCTGATGCTCAGGCACATTTAGATGCTTACCCGTTTGGTGAGCTGCGATACCAATCTGTATTCCCTGAAAAATATCAATCTGGTTTAACTTGGAAACAGATTGAAGCACAAACAGGTGCGAAAGTTATGGCTGATGTTGTAGCTTTTAATTCAAGAGCGCCACGTAAAGGGAGACCGTTACCAGGCAAAGCTTCTGGTGATATGCCAAAGATTGAAGTTGCAAGGGATAAGGTTGAAACAGACTTTAACACCTATAGACAACTGATGAACGACTTTGGTGGCGTGAACAACGCTGGTGCAAGATCGAATATCCTTAAGCAAATTATTGATTGGCGTTATGATGATCAGGTTTTCGTAGTAGATGGTGTTAGAGCCCGTCATGAGTGGTTGTCTAAGCAAATCACTTCCAATGGTAAATATAGCCTAACGCTTACCAATAATGAAGCTGGTGTTCAGACAAAAACAGATGTTGACTTTGGTATACCATCTGCAAACCGAGTAAATGCGGTAAAAGATTGGTCTGATCCAACTGCTGATATTGTTGCTGACATTGAAGCTAGAAGAGATGCTGCTAGGAAAAAAGGCAAAATTCTTCGCTACATGTGGATGGAGCTTGACAATTTCAATTTGATGGCAAAAAACCCAGGAATTCAAAAGTTCACTGCAACCTATGCCGCAGTCGCATTAGGTCTAGAACAACGTCCTGATGTTGCAACTGTTAACGCAGCTTTGTCACGTCAAGGATTGCCAATAGTAGTTCTTTGGGACAGTTTTGTAACTGTTGAGAATAAAGCTGGTGAGCAGGAAACGGTTTCTGGTTGGGTAACTGGAAATGTAACCTTCTCTGAGTCCTTGGTGTTAGGAGATTCGCCTTACACATTGACAGCTGATGAGTATGTTACTGTTGGTCATGCGACGAAAACCAAATCTGGGATCGTTTTAGTAAAAACCTTCGGCGAGGAAGACCCTATCACAGTCGTGACGAAAGGTGTGGCGTATACAACACCCGTGCTAAACGGTGCATTAAGTACTCATATCCTTAAAACTAAATTATCATAATCTATATCTAGATATGACAAACCTACAAGCCCTGCAAGCGGAACTAAACAGAAAACTACCAGCAATGACACTTGAATTAGCGTTAATGAAGGTAGGATTGGATTCAGAAGCGACGTATGTCGCTCCTGATAACATACAGCGTGTAGAAACTGCGCTTGCAGGGTTGATATTCACAATAGCTGTTGCTCCTAAGAGTGTGAAAGAGCTGGATTACCAAGTGACTGAACACGATATGGATGACCTGTTGAAGCTGCGGTTAATCATTATCAAGCGTTATGGCTTGCCTGATGAGTTGGCCCCAGAAGAAAACACCGTAACTGGCAAATCACCATGGTAGATAATGATTAATCGGTACCCACATAAATTGCTTTATATAACATTGGCATCTGCTGATGTTTATGATGAAAGTACAGGCAATTGGATACCTGGACTACCGGGTGAGGAAAAGGAATATTCTTGTCGAGCAAGACCAGCAGGGGCAGGCAAAAAGAAAGCTGGTAAGGACGGGCAATTAACTGAATATGCCTATGATCTGGGCTTCGAATATGACGAAAACTTTGATATCCCTCAGAATGCGCGGGTAAGAATTATTGGAGTTAATGATCAGCTGATTTTTGACGGCACACTTGGAGGTTATCAGGTTGGAAACGAAAGTATACTGGGTTGGATATGAGAATCAAACTAGAAGCAAATTTTACAGATAAGGACATTGAAAAAATAACTGAGGACTATTTAAAAAGAGTCGTTAAGGTAACTCAAAATGAACTTATGCAAGTAGGATTTCAGTTTGTTCGAGATGCAAGGTCTAAAATTCCAACTAAAGAATATCATTTGGTTGCAAGCGATGCGAGAATGGCAGCAAGGTTGGTTGGAGGGTCAGTTAATCTTTCTTCAGCGGACGGGTTTAATGATGATACTGGTAATCTTAGGAGCTCTATAGGCTTTATTCTGACCTATGACGGTCAAATAGTTTATAAAGATTTCCAGCTATCACCAAAGGGTACCGATAAGGAATATGGGTTACGGAAAGGTGTTGAGTACGCTGAAAAGCTATGCAAGGAATACACCTCCGGTTGGGCAATTATAACCGTTGCTGGTATGGAGTATGCGAGCTGGGTGGAGGCGTTAGGTTATGATGTAATAACTGGCAGCACATTAGGAGCTGAGAAGAAATTAGAAATAGCATTTAAGAATGTAATAACAGCATTTGCTGCGTAGGATGGGAACTAAGACAGGTTTAGCGGCACAAGAGGCAATATTTAATAGACTAATTAACCAGGGTGTCAAAGCTCTATCTGCCTTATCAGGCGCGATCTATAAACAAAACAGACCAAAGGATAGTAAGCTTGAAGATATTGTGGTCAGAACCTTAACAATGAATGCTGACCAAGTTCAGGAAGGTATAATTAATGTTAATATCCATGTTCCTAATCAAAACTTAGTAAATGATGATACTCAACCCAATTTAGTAAGGTTCGATATAATTACTTCCATAGTTGTATCAACGCTATCGGATTATTCCGGTTATGATTACTGGTTTGATATTGATTCACCAGGCGTCCCTGAGAGGGATGGAATAAATTGGTTTGTTAATGTTCGCATCAAGTTCTTTTCCCTGAGAAACTAATTACGAATTATTAAACCTAAAAATTAAAACTATGTCACAGGCAGTTACAGGGGTTGAAAGTATAGAACTTGCTCCTATTGGATTGAATGGCGCGATGCCAACGACTGGATGGGTTAAAATTGTGGATATCGAGGACGACTCGGTTTCTTTCAATGTGCCTCCATTAGAAAAAATAAAATTTAGAGTTGAGGATAAGGGAGGTGTAAGATTCGTATTGCCAGGTGATACCGATGGAGCTACCTTTGCTTTTAAATCAATTGATATCGATGGTGCGAAAGCTGCATTGCTTTTAGGTGGTACATGGGACCCAGCCACTTTTGAATATGACTATCCTGCAAATCCGGATATAATCCATTTAGCACTTAGATTTACTTCTAAGGCTTTTCAAGGAAAGAAATTTCAATTAAGTATTCCAGTAGCGGCAGGTGCAGCAGGTATTGCAAATAACTTTTCAAGAAAAGGGTTTGTGGCATTGAGCTATTCAGGTGAAGCAACAACTCCGGCAGATGCCACTGGAGCCGCAGTATCTCCATGGGGATACAAGTTCATCCCAGCGACTTAGTCACCAATCGAAATGTATTTTCTTAAGCCTGGTTAATCCAGGCTTTTTTACTCACAAATAAATCAAATGAATAAAGAAGATCAAAAGGCAGTACTTGAAGCTGTTCTTGAATTATCCACTCCACTAAAAAAAGTTTCTGTTGGTCCAAGGAATGTACTTGAAAAAATTCTTTCCTTCATTGGCTTATATAAGGCTAAGACCATTATGCTGATTCTTGATGCTATAAGCATGAGAACAAATTATAAGTTAACCTATCTTATGCTTGATCTGGTGCCAGGCGATAATTCTGGTGGTGACATTGAACAGATTCTTAATGTGATTAATGCCAATTCGTTAAACATGGCAACCATTGTAGCAACCGCTATTCATAATCAAAATAGTAAAACCCCAACATATTTAATTAATGCAATCTTAGATGGCTTTTCCAATGCTGAACTTAAAATTGCAATAAAGGAGATCTACCGGAGGTTAGATGTCCAATCTTTTTTCGACTCTATGGCATTGCTCCGAACGCTAAGCCTGCTCGAAAGTACCCCGGATCAGAGTCCCCTTGGGCAGTAATTGGTTCAATAGTTAAGTATTGGCGTTTAACCCCGACGGAAGCGATGGATAGCACCAGTTGGCAGAATTTAATAATGTTCAATGCTACTATTCCAACGTATGAGGAGGATAAAGGAGATGGTAAGAAGGATGTCCCAAGCAGAATAAGCTTCTTCGATTTAGGGAAGCAAATTTCAGGAATGGAGTAGGATTAGTGACTTTGGATTACTTAAATGTAATTTTTTGTAATTCATTTTCAGGCAGTTGCAATAATTGTAAAGATTACTTTTTGGTAATTTAAAGTAATCTTTTTATGTTTGAATCAGTGAAGGGGAAAAGTGGTGTTTAAAACAAAGTCATGGAAGTGACTTTGTTTCTTTTACTAAGAAATATTGCGGGGTGGAGAAGTTGGTATCTCGCTGGGCTCATATCCCGGAGGTCACGGGTTCGAGTCCCGTCCACGCTACGAGAGCGTTAATTTAGATAAGTGTGTTACCGGATGGTGCACACTTTTTTTAAAAATTGGAAAGACGATAAAGTCCTGAGATTGGGAATCCGAGAAGTTCAGGCACAGCAATTAACTAAAGATGGATTCTGGGCTTAGGTTCAGATAGCAGGTAGAGCGAATTCTACGCATGGGGGCGAGTGAGCCGAGTGAGAGCGAATGAGAACCGGGGTGAGCACATCCCGGTTATTTTATACATAAACATTTTAAAGCATAATGAATAGACTACAAACAGCATTAAAGAATGCAACTGTGAATGGAGTAATCCAACTGCCCACTGCACTAAGGATTGCAAAGCAATTTGACGAGGACGAAGAGCAAAGCTTAAACTTAATCTCTCAATGTAAAAATCAGGTTGGAATGACCCTAGGAGAGGAAATCAGGTTGCATGAAGCAAAATTAAAAGGAATGTATTTTAACGCTAAGGAGTTCCATTACGAACGCCCTGTGGGTGAACAATAACCTAATACTGTTAACATTTTAAAGCAAAATAATGAACAATTCCCCTAAACTAAATGTAGATCAGCAGCTCGTAACTGTCAAGACTACAACAGAAAAAATCAGGCTATCCCTGTTTGGTAAAGAACTCTATCTTCGAGTTGAGCGCGATTGTAGAGATCGTATTGAAGGAAGAATATTTCTTCAAGTCGTTTATGAATCACCTTGTGTTGAAACTGGCAAGGCTGAAGAGTGGCATGGCAGGAAATGGTACCTGTCTCAATTTATGATACGTGATGAAGTAATTAAAACGGCTTATGCTGCTTTTGAGGCCGCGGTTAAACATGAAGTTATGGAGGGGTTTAAATATGATAACGTTGTATTATTCAATCCACATATTAGCTATTTGTCATTAATGGGAGTTGCTGATGAACAAGTAAGGAGGGGACACCATGAGTAACACGCAATTAAGCCATAGAATGTGCCTGGTAATAATACTTGTATGCCTCGTGGTTGCTCTGTTCCTGGTGTATAAATCATGGGAAAGAAGCCAGCCAACATTTTTTATTGATCACTCCGCAATCCCAGAATCATGACAGATATTTTAAAGTTAGCCGAATCCGTAAAGAAAATGCGAGAGGCGCAGAAAGAGTACAGCAGGACCTTTTCAGGTATTTCTAATAAAAACAAGACAAAACTCGAAAAGGAGGTTGATGAACTGTTAGATCAAATTGGCATTCCATCTATGTCTAGTCAAAGAACAATTTTTAATAGCTAATCATGGTGGAGTTGAAGATAAATCTTGAAAGCCCAGAAGCTGCGGCAAACTTGGTTATGGTATTAATTGAATTGGGGACAGCGGTAGATAAATATCCAACTTGGCCAGAATGTAATATTAAACGTTCTGCAATAGTTTTAGAGGAGGCAGGTGAGCTGATCCGAGAAGCTAACCTATTGGATGAAGGAAGAGGGTCAATTTCGGCACTTAAAACCGAGTGCATTCAAACGGCTGCGATGTCTTTACGAATGTTGAACGCTTTGTCAAAGGATGATCATGCCAGAGGAAATAACCGATAAATCAAAGATGCCATTCGGAAAATACAAAGATTATCCAATGGTAAATGTTCCTGCCGTTTACTTACTCTTCCTGCATGATAATAATCGCGCAGGGAGAGTATCCAATTACATCAAGGCAAACCTAAATGTGTTAATTAAAGAAGCTAAAACTGGTAAAAATAAACGTTTATGACAATTTCAAAAGCCAAAAAACACGTTGCATCCAATTACGGATATGCTAATTGGACAGAAGCAATATCAGATCAGGAAACCGAGGTTTGTGAGATGATGAATTATGAAGCTGAGATATTAGTTCAGTTGAACCACATCAATACTGGTCGATTAGATTACTTATACTCAATTAGTATTGGGCGAGCTTTCATTATTGGATTAACGATCGCACTGTTACTCTTAACCTTAAGCATAAAGGCCGTTCAAGTTTGTAAGGAGCCATCTAAGCAGGAAAAGGAGACTTATCAAATGAATAGAAAAACTTTAGGCCAATAAGGGGGTGTTTATGATATTCAAAGCCGTTTTCGCAATAGTAATGACCACCATAGCATGTTTGTTAATATGCTTGTTTCTTGGTAACCCTAAAAAGGAGAAGTGTAATCAGCATAAAACACAGCGGCAACCAGCATTAAAAGCATAATTACAACAGCAATAATAGTGTACTTCAGTGTCTTTTTTATTGTGAATGACATTGCTAAAAGTAACTATTTAAAACCAACAAAATAAGGAAAGGGATAAACCTCGATTTACTCCCTAAAAATTAACGCTCTCACGGGCAAATATAACCGATGATAAGTCATGACACAAGAAATAAAAACAGAAAAGTTTGAAGGGTTGCTGGTTAAGGTGCCGGAAGCCACGATTAGATCAACCGTTTATATGGGTTATCTCATTCATAAATGCCATAATATTGAAAATGGTGTCACTGATGAGCAATTAAACGATTACAGTAAGTTAACCAAATACCTAAAAACCCATAAACCTGAGAAGGATTATAAGGAATCGGCGATCAAACTTCCATCTGGCCAATGGAAGCTAATAGGCAATCCGTTTGAATGGAGTGACTACCAGTGGAAAGACATTGTTGACATAGCTAAATCAGGCGGTTTTATTGACTGCTTTAAAGATTATGAGAAGGAAGGATATATGTTTGGTTTACCACTTCAATCCGGCTTATCCCTTCTAAAGTCTTTACAGGTGCATAAAGAAAACCCTTACGGTAGTATGCCTGAGTTCGTATTCAAAAACTATGGAAAATCACCCATTGAATTTTCAAGGTTCGAATTAGATATGTGCGAATGGCAAGCAGCAGAAGAGAGAACCGGTAACTGGGTATTAATTCAAAAAATAGGATAATGAACGCAGAATTAAGCATTAAAATTATTATGCAAGGATGTTTTATCTGTCGATATTCTGCACAAATATTATAGTGTATAGATAATTGTTTGGTTCTTCAACATATTTCATGATTTTATACCGATCATATCCCATTTCGATATTTTTATTATGAGGCAAAGTATAAATTGTGCCTCCCTTGTGTAATTTATACATAAATAAACTTAACTCCTTTGCCAATTCAAATGTTTTTGGATCATTATCCATCAAATAAATGTTTACTAAAGGGTCATCACTTAGCCTCTGCTTAAGGTCTTCTTTATCTTGGTCTAATAACTTCATTGGATCGGGTTGAGTTACAGGTTCAGATGTTTCGATTTCCGGTTTTGTTACATTTTCAATTTTTGGTTGCCTTTTTTCAGGGTTGATTGGGTTTTTAACTTCAGGCTTAATTATTGGTTGTATTGCTGGGTTGTCTACTCGTTGGATAACTGTTGTCCCGGTATCAATTGAGGGTAGAATTTGTTTATCGATCTTTATTGTATCTTGCTTTCCAATACTGAACCAGCCTGTTTTTAAATTGAAGCCTTTCGCAGCTAACATGTAAATGAAGCCTAATATGATTATAAAAACTACTAAGGATAATGCAGGATGCTCGTGCAAAAAGTCATAAAATGTCCTGCCATTTTTGGTTTCCGTCGAAGGCATGAGAAATTAGTTTAGAACTACAATATAAGAGATATAATAATATTTATCAATAGGCGCCAACTGGATGCAGGAACAAACGGAAACCTCGTTCCTCAACTTCATTCAACATACTGAGTTAAGTCAAAAGGATAAAGACCTGGTTAAGGGTGTATTCTTTGATTGGTTAACTAAGATTTGAGTTAGCTGTTAAATTCTCTTTCTCCTTTTAGGTTTGAAGAACAGTTTTTTAACTACCCATTGGATACTTGATCCAATAATATCGGTCAATATAAAATGGAAAAAATCAAGCATCATCAGGTTCATCTGGAAATATGCCCTCAGAATAGTAATCGCCACATTTTAAGTCGTCACCTTCCCACCAGATATTGCAATGTACTTCTCCATCAATATAAACCTGGTAGGGGTTATCCTTCGTAAATGTATTAGGCAGCATTTCTTTTAATCTGGCAACTACATACTCAGGTGTAGAATTAGGTTTTCCTTGCCGTTCTTTATCTGCACGATCAAAAAATATCAATGCGAGATTCCAAAACTCTTCTGTCTCTACAAATTTCATAATCAAATATACAAGTCTTACCTCTTATCAGGAATTTCACCTTCGTAATCATCAGGATATAGAAAAATGCCGGCCAACCATTTATCATTTTGAAAATAGTCGAATCTTGTAACCTCCAAAAGATCAATTTTGCCTATAGTAAGAATATCATTAGTCCAATTGTAAAAAGTTTCGTGATCAGTTGCAAATAATTCCAGGTCATCAGGCAAATAAAAGATCAATCCTTCCTCACTAGTTTTGACAATCCAGTCTTGTTCTTTTAACAACTCAGCAAGGACGATTTGCAAGTGAACTTTTATCATTTTAGAATTCATAAGTCAAATATAATATCCAAATACTCACTTTTAATATTAAATTTAATTGTGGAAATTAGCATTTATGAATGCTTTAAATGAGTTACACCTAAAAATTATAGATCAGATTAAAGCCTTTCATATTTATGATATTCCAGAGGGGCGTCATGATGAACTTATTGATGAGTTTAATAAAAATCATAATTCTGAGGGAACGTCCTTGACGGAAAAGTTGCAATTTATTTGGTCGAACTTACATTCATTTAATGCTTTTCTAAGTACAAAAGAAAGCTACAAACCGTCCAGATTAAATACAGAACGACAAGCAAAGTTAGAACCAGAGCGAACTGAGGTAGCAACAAAAGCATTAAAAGAACTAGGTTTTGATGTTGTAGTGGTTAATAATACCGAGATAAATTTTAGCTATAAAGGGGCTGTAATTAAATATTTTCCCTATTCTCAATGGGCGTCAGGCAAGACTATCAATGATGGCAGAGGATTAAATAATCTTCTCAGACAATTAGAGATCACTTCTTCCTAGGTTTAAACTGATCATAAAACCTTTGTACCTCCTTGGCAGTATCATCATCATAATCTTTCGAGCTCTTATAATCTGCTTCTTCATTGGCCTGATCAGATGCATTGTTACGTAGTATTTCGTTGACATACTGAACAACTTCATCGTTTTTCCCGGCTGTTGACAAATGTTCTTTTAGTTGATCATCCCAATTCTTCACCGCCTCTTCTGGGGTGTTTCCACAACCAAACACGCCAGCTTTTGGATCCGATCCCAGTATGCAACAATAGGAATCCCCATCTTTAAATACCGTAGGGAGTAAGCAAGATGCTACACCTGAAAATTCCATAGTTACAATTTGTTCCGGATTTATCTTCATTTGGTTCATGGTTCAATAAACAAATATACAATTATAGAGTTTTTGTTTTCCTAACTTCGCGGCATGAGCAAGGGATACATTACAGCAGAAGATTACGAAGCAGCATTTCATGGTATAGAATTACCACATGGACCGATTGAATTGGTGCCAGGAACAATAGTTCCGGATGTTGCTTTATTCCTGGAAAAGCAAATAACAATTCTTCGCACTGGAAAACACGAGCGAGTTAAAGAGCCAATAAGGTGGAGGTTGGACAGGTTATTGGTGATTATAAACGAAAATCAGTAATTATAATTCAAGTTTCTCAATTTTATCTGCAATTTTTTTTAGTAAAGATCGACTAAGGATGTTTTCGGCAATCCAATTGACACCATCTTTTGTCTGTTCTGCCCAAATTGTAGTTGTAAAATTAGGGCCGTAAACATCAAACTTATCAGAATCTTCGTGAGGTGCGACAGTAATCTTAACACTTTTACCGTCATCTATTATTTCAATTTCAAATGGTTTCATGATACGGTTGTTTAATAATCCACGGGATTTGTTATTTCTGGTATATCACTATTAACTTTAGGATTGCTTAAATCCTTACTGACAGTGTAAGCTGCCATATTTCTATCATCACATGGCTGCATAAGCTCTTTAATGCCTTCTTTGGGTAATTCGCCTATCCAGGCATCAATATTCCTTTTATCGATCATTAAAGGCATCCGTTTAGCGCTATTGTGAATGTCAGCCATCAAAGTGTTTGCTGCTCCTGTAAGGATTGAAAAGCTTGGATGTGTATCTCTAGTCGCTGGATCAGTCCAAAATGAGTATATGCCCTGTAAATAGAAGAATGGTTCTTCTTTAGGGTGAATAAAATAAGGAATCTTATCCTTGCCAACATGTTTCCATTCATAAAAACCGCTTACTGGTATTATACATCTTCTTGACTTTATTGCGTCCCGAAAAGATGGTTTCTCAAAAACTTCCTCACTTTTCGCATTTAGCGTTTGGTTCCTAAGTTTCTTTGCGCTTTCCCAATCCTTAACCCAAAAAGGAATAAGTCCCCAGTTATACAAATTTAAAGACCGCCCATTGTCAATAGATAGGACTGGCAAATCAGGATGGGCAAACCCATTTGCGTGGTAATAAATTTTTAGTTGGTCTTCGCTAGGGAAGGGTGCTTGAAACGCCTCTTTTAGATCGTTTGCTGTTCCTTTAAAACTTGTATGGTAACACATATCGCACAAATTGATAATTAAACATACGAAATATCGCGTTCGTTTTCTATCAATACTTTATGCATCAACCAAATATATTTTTTCAGACTACCACTTAATCTTACGCTTCGCTATATTGATTAGTTTAGTGTCCTTGTTATAGGTTAAAGAAAAGTCTGTATTATTAACACTTACAGATGTTACAGCCTTATCAGAATTAACTAATAATGATAGATCATACCAAGATATATTCTTATTAGTAATGGTTGAATAATCTAGCGTTATCGTTAAAGTGTTACCTTCAATCAATTGAGTTTTTGTGACGTGATCTTTGATGTGTGTATACTCCAAAAACTCTCTTAAGCTGCAGAAAATTAAATCATCCTTAGCTTTTAATGCAATGTCATCTATCCACTCATTAAAGTTTTTGATAGCATCATCATCCTTAAGCCCGTGTGTGCCAATCTCGAAGAAATCAAAAGAATTATCAGCGAATAGAGCGTTTGACAATTCCCATTGAGAACCTTCATTTGACCATTCATCGCTGAAACCTCTTCTAATAGCCAAATATTCAAAAGGTTTAATATCACTTAATTTAAGCTTAGGTGTAAACTTTCCTATTTGTTCAAATTTATCAAATGTTCCTTGTGAAGCACCACCTAAATAACCAAATTCAGAAGAGGCGGTATGGAATCCTACAAGGTTAGTTGGAACAACAAGGGTATTCATTTTATATCCCTGGTTCAATAGGATCATTGCATCTAAATCCTTTATATTCTTCTCACGATCTTTACCGTTGTTAAAGTTTCCTTTCTCTTCATGGTAAAAAGAGTGGTTCATAATGTCCATGCCTTTAATTATCAAAGGAAGCCTTTGTGCATAGGTAGCAGCGTAATTGGTATAGAAACCTATCTCTTTATCACTGTACTGGTTTTTGCCATTAACAGCTAAGCCTACGTTGTATGGTTTTTTGTTACCCGCTCCATCCGTATAGAAGGTATTAGATAGCTTTTCATAAGCCTTAACAACTGTTAAAGCAGCATCATCAAACTCCATAAGAATTGCTTTTCCCTTGTTGTATTTCAATCTTGGAAAGCTGGTAGTGGCTGATGTAGGGTTATCATTAAATACAACCTTTATTTCAATTTTTCCGGTAAAGTCTGGTATTACAGGACCGTCTGGCAATGAAGGTTTATTTTGTTCTTCTTTAGGGATTTCTTCCTTAGGGTCGTCTTTTTTAGGGCTCAGCGGAGCTTTTGTACAACTAAAAATAAAAACAGAACACAGGGCAACAAGGTTGAGAGCTATTAATTTTTTCATTAAAATTGATTTTTTTGCGAAAATAGGGCTTTTTTATTTAGTTCTCCGCTCATTTCCATCATTAAACCTAAATGTTACATAACGATTTGATAAATTGGCATGTGTTCAATCAATCCAGTTTGCATCTCGTAATCGATCCAATATTGCATCTGTATCATCCATTACATAAAGTTCTGGGTTAACAGTTCTTTCGGTCGGAACAACCCAATTCACCCTCCATTTGCCCATTGCATAATTAATGGTACCCAACGCCCAATAAATGTTAGGAGATGGTGTGAAGTAAATATGAATCTGGTTAAGACTACCGCTTACCTGGCTAATCTCTATTTCCCGTTTCTCATCCCCATAGGCCGATTTAAATCTTATTGATTTCACATTTCAAAACGGAATTCCTAGTAAATGGGTGTTTAAATTTATGCCTTGGCGCCAATGTTCCAGAATCATTCCTGTGGTAGTTAGAAATGCCCCAAGCTAGATATTGAGTTATCATTTCTTGGAAGATCCCAGTTTGCTGATAGGAGTGCCATTCATCTATGTAAAATACAAAATGGAACAGTTGATAGTCTTTATAAGCTACCATTGATAGGAAACTATCTAGTATACTTGCATCTGAATAATCAACTCGATCGTAAAAGGTCAGAAGATGCTTAATTATACCATTCCTTAAATTTCGATATTCACCAACCTTGATCAGATACCTATCCTCAGGAATAGCACTGGTATTAATAGTATAATCAAAATCCTCCGGCAACTCATTGACCACTGGTAAAGGTTTGAAAAGATACTTTTCATCTAATTTTGGAATTTCCATAGCTGTAAAAATTGGACAGTAAAATTACTAAAAAAATTAGTAAAAAAGCTAAAAAAATTGCCAATTGACTTGCTAAGAAAGACTATTTATACTTGAATTTTGAATCCAAATAGGATTGAGATTGATTAAAACTGTGTATTTGCCGATGCAGAGAACTTTTCATTTCAGTGATTAATTCTTTTGTGAGCTGTCCTTTCATTAGGGTCTCTCTAAGATTTTCATTAAGATCGCGATCTCTTAAATCTATAAGATAATTCCGATAACCTTTAATACTGAAATTTGCATTATACATTGTTTTCTCAGCATCACAGTTCAAGGAATATTGATCGAGGTCACTTATTAGGCCATCTATTAAGTTCCTGGACGTATCAAATAAAGCGATTAGAACCTTTTTATTGTCACTTATTTCATTAATTGGTAATAATGCATATTGGTAAATCAAAAAAAAGACTCCAATTATTGCACAGATACCTCCAATTATTTCCCAATTCATTTTAGTTGAATATATGCTTACTAATTATCCTATAATTGTAATTACGTTTTCGTCCACTAGTTTGAGCAAATCGATTACTGTAAAGCCCTTTTTAGCTGAACTGAATTTTGAAATATAGAAACCATAATCATTTCTTAATTGTTCTCGTATCATTTTTTTTAATCGTTCATCATTTTGAATTTCCAAATCGGAAATTATGTACCTAATGTTATTAAACTCACCTTCAGTAAAGGTAGTTCTTCCTTTTTGTTGTTCAAAGGCGAAATAATAGTAAAACATTGCCTTTACAATCTGACTCATAGGCTTTTTTCCATTAATCCAAGGAGAAATATTTGTTTTCTCAATACCAGTATTAGCCTCAATATCCTTAATTCTGGTTCCTGTAAGTAGCATTTTATCTGAAAGCCATTTAGGTGTTACTACATCGACAACTGGTGGTATATATGGCACAGGATGAACATGAACAGTTAAACCCTTTAATATAGAGAACAGGTCTTTTGTTATTTTAATTAACCTCTCCTTGTCTGCATAGTTTTCAGATAAATGTTTTCCTTGTTCAACTCGAATACTAAGAGTTGAACCATCAGGAGCATCATTCCTAAGTATTTTGAAGCTAATGTTTGAGTGTCTTAAGTGCAAGGCCGCCCCAGCTTCCAATTTAGCAATATCAGCCTCGCTGTATACTAAATCTAAAATTCCGATATTTTTAATTGTGCCCATAATAATGTTTTTTCAAAGGGAGGTTTTACCCTCCCTAAATTGTTAAAGAAACTTTAAATAGTTAGTTTCGATGTGGTAGATCGCAATTTGTTCATTTTCAATCCCAGCTTTTGTTGCCTCATCTTCGTCGAAGAATATCATTACTGAATCCCAGTAAAACAACTCTTTTTCTTTCCAACCTCCTATTGTTTTTGAGGAATTTAACGCCACCCCTAAGGCCTTTATTAAACCCTGATCACCGAAGCAATTTTGGGTTTCTTTGTTTGCTACTACCCAACCACTTTTAACAGGTTCAAGATTCGCAGTGTACACCGTAAACCCGTTTGGGTTCTCATCGGCAAGTTGTTTTAATCTTTCGATTATATTCATGTTGCTTGGCATTTATATTCCGGAGCCTACCGGGTTTTAAAGTTTCAAATAACGATCTCGCTTTCGCTAAACAAATATAGTAAAAAGTTATCAAATGCATAACTTTTTTGAAATTATTTTAATCTTTTTTTCAGTAATAGTTTTTGGAACATTTTTAAATCATTGACAATAGATTTCATTGTCAAAACACAGGCTATTAGCCATTAAAACGCTAAGGTAATTTAGCGGAATGCCGGAATTAAACTTCAAAATCACCGCCGACGATAGTGGACTCAAGAAAACTCTTCAGAATGTAGCCAGGATTTCTAAGGAAACTAATGCGACGATATCGAAAGATATAGCGACTGGGATTGATATAGAAGCTAAGGAAAGGGCAAAAGCAGTAAAATCAACCAAAGAGCAGCAAAAAGCTTCTGAATCATTAGTTAAGATAGTTAATGAAGAGGCTAAAGCACATGATCGTGCAAGGCAAGCTATCGATAAAAAGAAATTTTCAATTGATGCTGCGGGGAAGATTAGCCAATTAAGACCCGTCCAAATGTCGAGTTCTTGGGATGAGGTCAATAGATACAAAAATTCATCGCCAATAGCTAGCGGTACTGTTGTCGGCCCAGCCGCAACTATAAATGCTGCACAATTTGAAGGAGCCGCTAAAGCCGCAAGTTATTATGAAACGGTGGTGAAATCTGCAAATAAATCTGCCGTTGAGGGAGTGGATAAAACAACCGAGGCTGTAAAACGATTAATTATTTGTGAAGATCACTTGAAGTTGAAACTTGAGTCCTATAAATCTTTTAGAGGTTCGACTACTGATCCAGCTTTATATTCAGAATATACAAGGAAAATTGCTGAAACGAAAGCGGAAATTCAAAAGCTTAATAACGTTGGTAAAAGAGGGTATGATGAGCTTGGTAACAGGATCAAAGGGACTATAGGTCAACAAGAAATTCTAACAAATAAATTGAAGTATTTCCAAGATCAACTTCAATATGCAAAAGCCCCACAATCATTTGTGGCGTTGAATAAGAAGATTGAAGAAACAAAGGAGCAATTGGATAGACTTGCAAATGCAGGCAAAAAAGGCTTTGATGACCTTGGGAATAAGATTAACGTCGCAGATAGTTCGGCAACTAAATTTTTAAATACGTTAAAATCTATAGGTGCAGCAATCCTTGCCGCCTTTAGTATCCAAATGATTCTTTCATGGGGGAAAGAGGCTAGAGAGCTTGCAGCTCGCGGTGAGGGTATACGTGAGGCATTTAGTAGGCTCGGTAATACCAAAACCTTACAGTTATTAAGAGATGCGACTCGTGGTGCTACAACTGATATAGATTTAATGGCTGCTGCATTGAGAGCTAAGAATTTTCAGATTGCTCCAGAACTACTTGCAAAAGGCCTAGCGTTGGCAGGGAGAGTATCAAGGCAAACAGGACAAGATGTTACTTATTTGGCTGATAGTTTTGTAAACGGTTTAGGCCGTAAATCCTTGCTCATACTTGATAATTTACAGATTTCCCAAGTACAGTTACGGGCTGAAATAAAAAAAACGGGCGATTTTCAAACAGCTGTTGCTAATGTGGTTGACGCAAAGTTAAAGGCTATGGGTGAAGTTGCTGAGACTTCTGCCGACCGTATGGCTCAATGGACCACCAAAATTGCAAATATGAAAGAAAGGGTTGGTCAAGTGATCAATTTAGCTATTAATTACGATGGACTGAGGGAAGCATATAAGGAATTTTACGAGACTGGCTTAGCAGTTCAGTCATTACAAAACAACATTGCTCCGCTATTAATAAAATTTGACCAGCTTTCTGCTAAAGCCGAAAAGAACGGGGGTGTAACCAAGCTGAATAAAGTTGAGCAAGCCTTAATGAAAGATATCATCAAACAGGTAGGCGATGAAATACCAGGGGCAATCACTCAGTTTGATAAATACGGAAATGCCATTGCTATAAGCACAAAAAGAGCAAAGGAGTTCATTGAACAGCAGGTATTAGTTTTACAGGCTTTAAATGAAGACCGTATTAAGAAAACGGTCGATCGAATAGATGAGCTGAGGTTAAGACTAATTCCCCTGAAAAGGCAATTAGATGAGTTGTCTAAGACAGGCCAGATCACGATAACTGCAAGCAGTTCAAGTGGTGCTGGAATAAGTTCTTCTGTAAGAGCTGCGACCAAAGCCGAGCAAGCTGCGATAATCAAAAGGTATAGTGAGATATCCAGAACAATAGCCCAACAAGAAGCACTTAGAGACGCTGACAGTGGTAAACTCCTTAAAAAACGCCAAGAGGAGAATGATAGGTTTGCAAAGATCAATAAGACTGATGATGGGTCAGCTGATGAAAAGGCGCGAAAAGCTCAAGAACGTCAAGACGCTGCGGATGCCGCTGCTTTAGCTGCCCAGGAGAGCTTACAACAGAGAATTCAGGAACTTAAGGATAAATATGAACGTAAAGGATTTTCTAAAGAGCAAGAAGCACGGCAAGCTATTGTTGATGAGTTTAAAAAGCTGGCATTTGATATCGAACAGCAATCAAAGAAATATGATGCTTATGCAAAAAAATACGGAGATGCAAGAGCATTAAGAGTACTTGGCCCTAAACAAACTACAGATCAATTAGAGCCTTTACGAAAGGCTGCTATAGACGATTTGCAATACAGACAAGAGACAGCCCGGTTTGAAATAGCGCTTGATAAACAAAAAACTGCTTACGAAAATTACGAAAACTGGAAAAGGACATTTGGCACTGAAAGCGCTAAACGAAGATTTGGAGATGAGCTTGACTTAAACACATCCTATTTAAAGGTAGTTCAAGATAAATATGCAAAACTTGTTGCTAAGCAGGCACTAGGCCTATTGTCTGGTAAAGCTCTTACGGGCCCGGAACAAGAGGAGTTGGATGTAACAAGTAAAAGGCTCTACGCTGGCAATGAAGCCCAAAAAGCAAAGGAGACACAGGATTACACAGAGGCGTATCAAGCTGCACTAACTTATAATCAGAAGGTTGAAAAACTAAATGAGGATTATAGGAAAAAAGCTAAAGATTTAGGTTCTACAATTACAGATGAGCAAAAGGTTGAATTAAACTACCAAAGAGATCAGGCAATTAATTCAGCAAAAGACGAAGCTTTAGCAAAGACTGCCATATACAGGAAATTAGCGGAAGACACGATTTTGCTATCTAGGAATCAAGTTAAAGAGCAAATTAAAGCTTTAGAGACTGTATTGTCCAAAGGGGGACTTCCTAATGAAATTCAGCAAAAGATTGAAAAAGAAGTTTCGACTCTCAAATTATCTCTAAAAATAGGAGTTGATGAAGCCAACCTTCAAAATTTACAAAGCCGCCTCGAATTATTAAATAAGCAACTTACAGATAGTACAGATAAAGACGGAAATTCCTTAATATCTAAAGAGGAATTCAAGAGGATTTTAACCGACTTAGGTAAAACACAATCTGAGGTTGATAAGTTGCTGAATAAGACATCCGGTGGGGTTAAATCAAAATTCGGACAAGGTTTGACCGAAAGCTTCAAATACCTTAATGGAGATGCAAAAGAGGTGTCAGAAGGGCTCTTTAATGATCTGAGTAGCCTATCAGGCGGTTTTAATGAACTATCAAATTCCTTAGGTGGAACCGACACCCAGGCGGGTTATTTATTAGGAACAATTGGTGAACTTGTTAAAGTAGGTTCGGATGCAGCCGGGGCATTTACATCTTTTGCAAGTGGAGACATTGTTGGCGGTATCACTAAAACTATAAGTGCAGTTTCCGGACTTTTCTCAATTAGCAGTAAAGTAAAGGAGATGAACCTTAAAGCTCGCAAAGAGCAATCTGACTTTTATGCTGCGGTTATAAAAGGGGAAATGGATTACCAAGCCCTTTTAAGGAAAAGGGATGTTGATTCAGCCGCAAGAGGTAAAAACTCGTACAAAGCCATAATTGATCAACTAGAAACTTTAAAAAGGCAATCTCCTGAAATCGAGAAAGCTTATAACAGGATATTCTCTGCACTTCAAGGTCAAGAGTTTACTAGTGACGTTGGCTATAAACATGGTACATGGTTACGTAAAGCTAAGACTTGGGATATCATGTCAAGCCTTGCTGGAAGTGACTATAACAAGCTTGAAGAGCTATATAGCCAAGGTAAGCTAAAGGATCAAGCCAAGACAGATTTTGAAGCTCTTAGGCAATTAAGAGATGAATTAGAAGCTGCGGGCATTTCTGTAGAAAATTTACAGGAAGATTTGAAGCAGCTGCTAACAGGAACTTCAAATTCCGGATTAGCCGATGGATTAAAATCTTTATTCGAGAATGGGAAGAGATCCGCTCAGGATTTTGGAGATTCTTTCGAGGAAATAATGCGTAACGCATTGTTGAGCACATTTGAAGCCAAGTATCTACAAGATGCACTAAAGCCATTTTACGAAGAATTAGCCACAATGATGGAGGGGGGAACTCCTACCGAAGATGAGATTGCTGCCTTAAAAAATAAATACGTTGAAATTGGGAAGAATGCCGATGAATATCTAAAAAATATTGAAAAAATAACTGGCACACCAATCGGTAATGATGATTCTTCCGCGCTAAAACCAAATACATTAACAGCTTCGTTAAACCAGCCTACAGGTGAAAGATTAGAGGGATTGTGGAGGGGTAATTTTGACTTAACTAAAACTCTAGTGAATCTAGCAACTCAACATTTAGATATATTAAAACCTTTAGGGCAAAACGCGATTGAACAATTAAATGTGTCTAGAAACATACTCGACTATGCTATTAAGACGGCAGAAAATACAGGGAGAACAGCAAATAACACTGATGGTATTTCTAGCAAACTCGACCAGATAATTACTAATACCAAACAGCCTAAAAACACAAGAGATTAAAGATGAATGCAAGAGGGGTTTACAAGTTTGATGGGCTGGACGCATGGGATGCATACAAATGGTCAATTGAATCAGGAAGTGATGACCTTTTACAATTGTACAAGTCCAAGGAGGTTTACTCTAAAGATTGGAAGGGTCAAAATGGAAGACAATATGATTTAACCAAAAGGTTTTTCGAAGATAAAGTTGCAACCCTTTCCGGCCCCATTATAGCCGACTCAAAGGAGGAATTTTGGGAGAAATATCTAGCGTTTTGGAATTACCTTAAAAGTCCAGGGGCAAAGCTATTATACTCTCACGAGTTGGAGCAAACATTTTCTGTGTTTTACTTGGATTCACCAAATACCAAAAGGTTAACAAGGTTGCAGGGAGACCCCAATAAAATAGCAATGAAACTTGAAATTCAGTTCCAGGTTATGTTTATGGAGTTTGAGCCACCTTCCAGTGTACCACAACCCCCTGTAGTAAATGCAGGAGGAAACAAGTCAATAACACTGCCAACTAATCAATTAACGATTACGGGAGCATCGGCCACTCCAAAAGGCGGTGCTACTATTATTCAATATTCTTGGGAATACAATTACAGCACCCCAAATGGTTTGACAGCCACATTGACGCTTGCAAATTCTATTTCTCCTAAAGTTGCAGATTTAAATACACCAGGGGTTTATCATTTCCTATTTACAGCAGTAGACAGTAATGGTAAACAATCCAGCGACAACATGACCATTACAGTTCTTCCTGAACCAGTTTCAAATAATTCACTTCCATATACTTTACCATTTAATCTAGCTTAAAAATGGCAACACAAAAAATTACATTTTCTGATAAATCAACAGGACAACAACTATCGGCTGCTGAAGTAACCAGTATAAAAACAGTGGTCAATAATAACGCTGACGAATTAAATTTGAGGCCAGCTGCGTTAAATGGAATCTATCTGGCTGAAAATTTACCACCCGTTTATTTTGCCGATGTAACAGGCACCGGAACCCAATCTGATCCTTTCAGGGTTTCTGGAGGAGGTTTTTCGGAAGCTCAACTTATTTCATGGTTACAGTCAAGACCGAACTTTGCACCAGATAGGATTTTTAGAGGTGATTTAACTTGGGTTGATATGATCGATAACTCATTAGAGAAACTTGCAACCCCTGTCCTTTCCTTTGGAACTGCCACAGGTGATTCCATCCCAGTAAACTGGACTTCTGTTACAAATGGAACCACTTACACTTTAGAGCGTGCCTCGACCAACACATTTGCAGATGCAGTTGTGATATACAGCGGTTCATTGTTAACATTCACAGATATAGGACTAACCCCGGTTACTCAATACTTCTACAGAGTTAGAGCCACCGCAAATGGTTTTAACGGTAGTAATTATGCGACTGGTAGTAAGACTACGGATGTAGCTGGTAACGTTACACCAATTGCTCCTACAATGACTGCTGATGATGCCCTAGATACTTTGATGATAGCTCATGCAAGAGGCGAAGCAGAAATTGTTGTAAGTATAAATAATGCTGCTGATGTTGCCTTAACAGCTGTTGCAGGATGGAATAGTAGCACACACAAAATTGATGTAGGCAATATTGCTAGAGCAGCAGGTTATTATAGGGCCAGGACTAAGGCTGCTACCGGATTTAACCCATCACCGTATGCAAGTAGCCCAGCCTTTACCGTATCTCTGCCAACACCTGCAGCACCTATCACACCCGTAACAGATAATAGTGGCCGTACGTTCGGGTGGACTAATACAGGTGGCTTAACTAACGCTGATACGGAAAGTACTTTAAATGGAGGAACAACAATTGTTGCCAATTCAGTTAATCCATTCCCAGTAGGCGATTCAGCTATAGCAGCAGGCCAAGTTGGAAAAAGATATAAAGCTGTTGCAGGTGTGCGTAATGCTTCGGCTTGGTTATTTAACACGGTTGCATTTACGGCAGCACCTCAATCGACTATACCGCTAACATCTTGGAGAACTCCAGTAAACAATGGCGTGTTAACAGGTAACTCATTCTTGTTTACTACTACTTCAGCATTTGGAGGAGCTAAAAGTAATTACATGATTCCTGCAGGTGGATCAGGATGGGTTGAGTTTACAGCAGATGCTGCATTAAATGGAGGAATTACATTGCATGAGGATTTAGAATCATATGGCGATAGAAACACAACTAGCCCAGCCGGAACTGCTTCACCTTTGGCAATGGACTATGCAAATAGCCGCTTTCAGACATGGGTTGCTGCAAATGATAATTTCGCAAATCCAAGACCTGCTTTCGGTCCAAATACAAAAGGACGTATTAGATTGGACGGTACTACCGCACATTTTGAATGCAGTACAGATGCTGGTGTAACTTGGCAGTCGATGCGTACAACACCTCAACCACAGGTTGATCTGTACATTAAAGCATGGTCAAATATTAATCAGACAAATACTCCAATAAACAACATTCGTGGATTTAATTTAACTCTTGTATCGTAATGGCAATAATTAAAGGTAGACGATTCTTTGTGGTTAATGGGCCAGTTGATCCAGGGGAAGGTGACGCGATAGAGATAACTGTAACTTTTGCATCAGCTCCGTCTTCAGTTTCTTCCGCGTTTCCTAAAATGAAATTCAACAAGTCAAAGGCTATTCTTATGGAGTTTGATGATGACAGTCCTAGTGTTTTAACAGCATATGACAGACTGAAAACCACTTACTATACTGATGGTTGTGGAAATAACAAAAATTATAGTTTGGGATTAGCATTAAATGCCAAAAACAACTTTAATAATGCTGAATGGGGTGCCGATTATCCAGGTAAAACCACTTTTGCACAAGCAATAGCTTTAATACCATTCGGTCTGGATATCATGAACCATAGTTATTATCATGAGCCCACAGGTAATTATCCGCAACCAGCCGATAACTGGACATTCCCACAAAAGAATTTTATTGAAATGGACAATTTCATAAAATTGAGGTATAATAATTATAAAGCGAATGCTTTAGTTGTGCCAACAAATTACACAGGTTATCAACTTGAAGCCCAATCTAACGGTTATCTGTTTGGATCTTCAGAGGGTACATTTGATGGTCTAACTCCTTACCCTGCACAATTCAATGCTGTTGGTGCAATTGACAATATGCCTAAACTACCGTTTAAAGCAATCAAAAGGACTTTTAGCGATAACTGGACAAGTGGTGGCCCACACTTTACAGCCCTAACGGCTTTATTTGCGAGTAGTAGTGTAGATTATTTTGAAATTGGGAGCCATGGTATAGGTGACGGGGTTAATTTCAATACTTGGATAGATTCGATTGTTTCACAAGGTGGGGATAATATATTGTTCCAAAGTATGCGTGAGTTTATGGAATACAAGCACTTGAAGGAGTATGTAACCAAAAATCAGGTGGTAAATGGAAATACAGTTAAGATAACACTCGACTATTCGACAGTACCCAATCAAAATATTTCATGGTATGACTTATCGTTGCTTTTAACATCCGACAAGGCAATAACGAATGTTAGCATCAATAGATCAGATTTCACACTCTCATATAATGCAACAACCAAATTAATTAATGTTAAAAAGCGAAAAACTGAGTGGGTGTAATGGGGTTAGAGATTTTAAGAGGGGAAGATGTAGTTGCTCAAATACCGATTGGCAATAATATTAGATTTAGCCATGGGTTGATGAATCAGCATAAGATTGTGGCTAGTGACCTCAATGGATATGAGCCATTGTTGGTTCAATTGGGCGATTTTATTGTTTTTAAAGGAGTTAAATTCAAGATAAATACAGTTCCTGAACTTAATGCAGATGATCAACTAACCTATGATATAACATTCGAGGGGCCAAAATATACTTGGCATGATAAATTATTTATGCATGAAGGCGAGGCTGAGTTTACCTTTTATGGTGACTGCCTTATGTTTATGCAGCTTTTTATCTCAAATATAAATGAGATTGATCCTATTTGGTCATTAGGGAATATTACCGATACTGAAAAAAAATACATCACATTTTCAAATGTTACCTGCCATGAAGCTATCATCATAATTGCCGAAGCGTTTATCCTTGAATTCGAAGATATTAATAAGGTTATTAACATGGTGTCTAAAATTGGAAGAGATTCCGGATTATCGTTTGAATATGGAATGGGTAAAGGTTTGTACAACTTTACTAGGACATATGTCAGTGATAAGAATGTTGTAACCAAAGTTTATGGCTTTGGTGGAATAAGGAATTTACCAGTTGGCTATCGTGGATCAAAACGTAAGTTGACTTTTGATCCAGGGTACCATACAAACAATATTGATCTTTATGGCATTAAAGAGGGACAATTTACGGATGAGACCATTATTCCAGAGCGAGAAGCTTCTATAACTGGTGTTAGCCATGGCAATCCCCAAAGTACTATAACGGATTCAACTCTCGACTTTAATATAAAAGATTGCATAATTCAAGGACTTGAGCCTAAAATAGGCTTTACAACAGGTGAGCTTTCCGGTGAAGAATTTGTAATTACTGATTATAACCCTACAACGAAGGTCATCACCTTTAAAAGTTTTATCAACAATAATAACATTGTTTTACCTAATGAAACAACAAAAGCAGCAATAGGTGACAAATACACATTATTCGATATTGAATTGCCCGCGCAATTGATATCTTCTTCAGAACAAAAAGTAAGCGATAAGACGCTTCAATATGTTTTAGACAACTCTGTACCTCGTGTTGAATACGGAGGTACTTTAGATCCCATTCATTTAAGAGCCAATAACATCGAGCCACAACCTGGTGACCGTGTAAACTTTAAAGATGCTAGGATTGGACTAAATGACACAATCAGAATCACTGAGATTAGCTATCCTTTAGATTTCCCTGAAGTAATTACCAGTGAAACCAATATTGAAATTGTTATCTCAAACTTTGTAACCTATACTCAGCAGCAGAGATTGAGGGATGATAAGTTAATTGAAAGGCATGAAGTTAAAACAATTGACCTTAGGTCTGCAGAGTTAGCAAGGAGAAATAGCGCTAATTTGCTAAATCTACGTGACTTAGTAATTGATCCAGAAGGAAATTATTTTACTGAGAAAATAAAGCCAGGTAGTATTGAAACGCTTTATTTGGCTGTTGGAGCAAAGTACACCAACTTCTCTTTAAAGAATATTGCATTTAATACCAACGCAGGAGGCAATCCAAATTCGTTTTTAGTATCAGCTGGGCAGCTCGTTCATTTTAGTATGAAAATTGAAGGCGTTGGTTTCGTTTGGGAAATGCAGCCACTTTCTTCCACTACCTTGGTGTCTAGCAACACATATTATATATATGCAAAAGTTTCAAGAACTACGTTAGTAGGGTCTTGGATTTTATCAACTGACATTAAAACAGTTGAAAGTGAACCTGGATTTTTTATACTTCAAACAGGTGTTTTGTTTCCTGTGACAGATGGGTACCGTAATTATGAACTTACAAAAGGCATGGCCTTTATTGTCGGTGATCAGATTACTGCTGGAGTACTTAAATCTATTGATGGATTGAACTTCTTTGATATGACACAAGGTCGTTTCAAACTTGGTGATGATCAGAATGGTTTAGACTGGAATGTTACGACTCCAAATCGTTTAACAATACGAGGTGGTATAACTCAAAATGCAGGCGGCGTTACAGCTCCTATAACTTTATTTAGAGGACCATATATAAATACCACAACGTACTACAAGGGTGACACAGTTACTTATAACGGCTCAACATGGGTTTATATTTACCCTACGCCAATTTTCAATGTAGCCCCTGTAGAAGGACTTTATTGGACAATTTCTGCTCAAAAAGGCAGTGACGGATTAGATGGTGATAGTGTCCAATTTCAATATTCTGTTAATGGCACATCATTATGGCATGATACTTTTACTTCAGGTGATCTATTTGCTCGTTCACGTACTGGAGCTGGAGCGTGGTCGTCAGCGTTTAGAATTGTTGGCGAAGAGGGTAATCCAGGTGCAGATGGCAAGTACACAAGCTATCAGTTCTCAATTAATACCTCGTTGACAACGGCCCCAACTAATGGCTGGCAGGATTCTCCACCAGCAGTGGGTACTGGCCAATACTTATGGATGAGAAAAGCTGAATTTTTAGCAAATGGCACTATAATAGGATCATGGTCAGCTGGTGTAAGGATTTCCGGAACAAACGGAACTGATGGTGAAAACGGAACTGATGGGAATTTTACAGAATTTAGATTTGCAAAAAATGGAAGTACAACAGTCCCACCAAGCTTAGTTAGTAGTTCTCCAAATCCTTCAGGTTGGACAACAAGCCAACCTACAATTGGTATTGCAGAATATATGTGGATAACAAGTACCATCAAAACTTCTACAGGTGCATTAATAAGCAATTGGAGCACGCCAGGTAGATTTAATGGTAGCGATGGAACCAACGGTGAAGATGGTATACAAGGGCCATTTTTAACAAACTCAGGAGACTACAATAATACCAGAACTTATGTCGGTACTGATAAAAGAATTGAAGGAGTAAAATACGGTGGCTTATGGTATACTACTCGTTTGGATGCTGGTTCATTCAGTGGAATTCTGCCAACAAACACATCTAAATGGAATGCATTTGGAGCTCAATTTGATAGTATTGCCACGGGGTTGCTGCTTGCGGAAGCTGCAACAATTACCAACTTGATTAGCCCGAACTTAAAAACCGCTCCGAGTGGCAAAAGAATGGAAATACTTGCTTCGGAAAACAATCAAATATTTTATGATGCAACGGGTCAGGTTTTAGAGATAGACGATGATAGCGCTGTTGTTGGTTATTATGACACTACAACACCACCTGTTGGCCCCGCCTATCCTAAAAACTATATAAGATCATATGTTAGTGGTGGCACAACATATTATACCTATGCTAACTTAGCAGCAGGAATATTATTTGGAAGTAAAAATGATGGAAACGGCTTCATGACGTTAAGTAAAAAAGGGGTCGCTATCAGTACTGGTGGTAAAATAAGTTTTGGTGAGGATGATAGTTTCAGTAATCAAACAGTAATAGACAATAACGGTTTAAAAGCTGTGAAAGTGAACATCCCTAATTGGGGTTCTTTAAACATCGGAGAGCCAACATCTATTACAGGTTATGATACTATTGTTAATGTAGCCAAACCAGGAACGCTTGAGCCAATGCGCCCGGGATGGACAGGGGTTGCACAATTTAGGGATGCTGATTTAAGAATGATAACTTTTACAGTTTGGCAGGGCTTTATTGTTGACTATTCAAGAACATTATAGTTAAAACCCTATAAGTTGCCTATTAAGGCATCTTATAGGAAATTACTTTTGTTTCGTTGTAACTGATCATTTCATCTATTTCTTTAACCACGCGGCCGTTTATTAATATAGCGGCCTTTACTTCTTGAGGTGATCCCAAATCTGATAATTTAACCTCTAAATATGCAGTTGTACCCGAATAAATAGGAACGCTGTAGTTCCAGCTTTTAGGTACCAGGGTGTAATATCTAGGCATTAGGGGAGCCACAGTAACTTCTAAATTCTCACCGAGTACATTATAAGTGACAATTTGTGGCTCTGGCTTACTGTTCTCTTTTTTACAGCTTGTGAAGCCTAGCATTGCAAATGCTGATAAAATTAATATTCTTTTCATATTAGATTACTTTTTGGTAAATGTATCTAATCTTTTTTGTCCACTATATACTAATAATCAAGTATATTTTTTATCTATTCCTTGACAATGAATCTTGTTGTCAAAACACATCTTTTAATAGTCTACCAATAGAAAGTAGGTTTGTGAGAGTCTTAATGTGGAATAGATATGAAAGAAATAACACAAACAAGCAATCAAGGAATTCAATTTCTGATAAATGAAGAGGGACTGGTTAAACGTCCTTATCTTGATCAAGTTGGAATTCCTACTATTGGAATTGGTTGTACGTATTACGAGAATGGTGTGAAAGTTAAACTAACCGATCCACCAATTACAACTGAAAGAGCAATTGCATTATTTAGAAATCTTCTTAAAAACTATGAATTGGCGGTTTATTCATCAACAAGAGATGATATTAATCATAATCAGTTTGATGCTTTAACCAGTTTTACATTTAATGTGGGTGTGGCCGGATTCAAATCTTCTGAATTAGTTAGAAAGGTAAATTCTGATAAAAATGATCCAAATATTCAAGGAGGTTTTGAAGCATGGAAAAATGCAGGAGGCAAGCCAATTTTATTGGAAAGGCGAAAAAGAGAAGCTAAACTTTATTTTACACCTGAAAATACCCAGCAAGCAACTGATGTGCAGTTGTACATTAACCAGGTTAAATTCATTCAAACAAAACTCGGATTTAATGTATCTGAAATTGACGGCATTTTCGGTAAAAAAACAGTTGCTGCGATAAAAGAATTCCAGAAGAAAAAAGGGTTAATAGTTGATGGGATTGTGGGACGCCAGACGTTAGCCGAACTCAATAAAATTTGATAAAAAATAGCATGCAGGATTTACCAAAGGCTCCATTTTCCTTCCAGCAATTCGTAAAATATCCTGTGTATGGTATATGTTTTCTATTAATCATGTATTTCATATACAAGGAGTTTGTTGAAACAAACGCTTATAAAACTGAGAATGCAAGATTGAGGTTGGAAGTACAACAATACAAAGCCAATCAAGATGCACTAACTAATGCTTTGCTCGTCAGTAGAGGAATAAATATCCAACAGGCAATTGAGAAAAAAGTACTGGATAGTACAATCAGACAAAAATTAGGTGATAAAGCCAAACAAATCATTGGAGGTAAATAAAAATGAAAAACTTAAAATTCTATTTAATTACGATAGTATTAGCCATTGGATTGATTTGGCTTGGTATCGAACTATTTAACGCGAGAAAGGAAATAAGTTCATTCAAAAAGAAAGCTGAAATTCAACAAAAACAGGTTATTACGGAAGCTAAGGAAATAGACAGAAGAGTAAATGAAAATGGTAAGGAGTCTGTACTTTTTGATGTAACTGATAATCAAGTTCCAGCAAAGAATGGTGGCCGGGACACTGATATCAAAGGAGTCATTGACACTGCAGCAATGGCTTTAGAAATCCGAGATCAGCAGTTGAAAGAGGTTCTGGTGGTGAATGCGAGTTTAACTGCCAAAAATCTACAACTTAAGGAGGAACTTGATTCTGCAAAGAGAAAATTCTATACCTGGACAGGAGAGGGATTAAATCTAAAATTTACTCCTCCGTATGATACAAGTCCTGCTAGAGCTGATATAAATGGAACCATAGGATTGACTGCAGCACTAGGATATAAAAAGAAATGGTTCTTTGGAAAGGAACAAACCTTACTTTCTATAACCTCGGATAACCCGTTTATAAAAATTGGTAAGGTTAATTATGTCGGTTTTGATCACGAGCAGAATAAATTTGGTATTCGTTTACAGGGAGCAGCGATTTATAGCTTTGAGACTGGTTCAGTTAGTTTCGGCCCAGCGGCACGTGTTGATTTTGGTATGTTTAGTGTTCAAGCTAACTATACTTGGTATCCGGAAAATGACCGCTGGAGGCCGAGCATTAATGCAAATTTTGACTTGATCAGGTTTTGATAATTTAAAATGATGGAATCCTGTTGTTTGAATGGCAAGTTGATGTTAAACTCCAAATATTTCGTCTGTTAATTGATCTAATTCGTCATCTTTTCTAAGGTCATTGAGATAAATTTGATGTACAGCCAATGAACTATGACCTACGAGGTCCATCGATTGCATCGGATTTTTAACAACGTCAATCGCAAGTCTCGAAAATGTATGTCTTGCAATGTGGGAAGTGGCTTTTTTTGTTATACCTGCCATAAATGCAAGTTTTTTTAAATTTCGATTCACAACAGCAGTAGCCACATTCTTTCTCCTGTATTCTTCCCTGTCATTTTCAAAATCAGTCAATTTTGGATTTGATAGGAATGAATAAAACGGAAATAATCTCTCAAAACGTTTATAATATCTATTGACAATTGTCTGAGCTTTGGGTATTAACTTACAACTCACATTATTTTTCCCAGTGCCGTTTGCAGCGGTGTACCTACTTTCTTCAAATTGTTCTGGATATGCCTTTAATAATGCGCCGACGCGGGAACCTCTTATATATATCTGCAATAGAAAAAAATCTCGGACCATATATAGTAGAGAGCCTTCTTCAAGTTGAAGGTTTTCAAAATTGGCAACATCCGCTGCGGACCATTTTTGAATAGGACGTTTCTTTTGCGAAACCGAAAATTTTTGAACATCAGGAGGGGTTGGTTTCCCTCCATATCGTTCAACTACTCGTTTTATAGTATTAATTTTTTTATGAGCAGTTGCACCCACGTTAATTTGTTTGATTACTTTATCTCCTAATTTGATTTCACTCGCAAGAAAGGAAGCATAGTCCTCATACCAGTTTAAGTTTATTGAATTAAGGTCGGTCGTTTCGCTATTGAAAAACTTTTGTAATTGTCCTTTGTATTCAAAAACGTTTTTATAAGTACCTGTTTTTTTAGCTTTCTTTAAACGTGAAAGTTCCATCTCTAAAGCTTTATCTAAAGTGAAAGTTATTTTTTCCTCAAAGAAATCGGAAGAGGGCTTTTCACCGTTGAGGACTTTAATCAGCTCTCTTTCATATTCTGCGAATTTCTCTGAGATTAGATTATTAATGTATGCAGCATTTTGAACTTTACTTTTCACCCTGGAAGTTTTTGAATCCCAATCTTTGGGCATGCAAGAATATATGCTTTTTCTCTTTGGTTTCCCGTGTAAATAAAATTGTAGCTGGATCGGATGGGACCCATCAGAATGTGTTTTACCTTTGAATAATTTAACTTTTAAATTGATAGACATAAACTGATAAAATTAGCGGTGTCGATATGGTGTCAATATACCCCGGTTTAAAGGGGCTTTAAATATACTAAAAATATTAGCAAAAGCCGCGTTTTATCAAAATTGGATAGATAGTTTTATCACTCTATACCACTTTAAACTAAAAAAGGCACCCAAAAAGGGTGCCTTTAATTATCATTTGTAAGTAATTACTTATTTGTTTTTACCAAGATCGATAACGATAGGAGTAGAGATACATAATGATGAATATGTACCAATGATACGA
>Ga0157370_10000381_pt1 | contig 55829 bp, 52 predicted proteins | sample C35metaG_FD_113463 | JGI IMG/M metagenome (GOLD analysis project Ga0157370, IMG submission 113463) | Corn rhizosphere microbial communities from Kellogg Biological Station, Michigan, USA - C3-5 metaG | ecosystem: Host-associated > Plants > Roots > Rhizosphere > Soil | place: USA: Michigan...
CCCACCAGGGCAATGGTATAAATGCCTGGCTCATGATTTGGTAATCCGCCCCGCACATACAATTCTGGTCTGGCAATCAGGTCTTTTCCTTTGATTACCGGGATATCACTTGCCCAGCTGCCCGGAACCACCGTTGGCGTAGAACGATAGGCCATCACCTGATAAGGTGCTTCTTCAGGCAGAATCTGTATATAAGGATATTCTATGGGAAAAATTCCGGGCCTGATGTTATTGGAGGCATTGGGATTGGTATTATATTTATCTACAAATACCTGCCCGTTGCCCTTTGTAAATGTTAAATAAGGTAAATCCGGACATAAATTAAGGAAACGCAATCCAAAAGGATAATCCAGTTTATTCTTTGCATACGTTCTATCATCAGTCGCGTCTGTACGCGGAATCATATTACTTAAATCATTCGGTACCGGAACAATGGTCGCTTTACCGTTTGCATCTGGATAAAGCCACAAACTAAAATTGGTATTGGCATCCAGCTTCAACTGTGTACTGGCCAATACAGTGCCTGTTGCATCTTTTGCTTCGATGTTGTAAGTACCCGCAATATATTCCTGGTAATCTGTATGGCTTGTATAGGCAAGTCCACTGCCCAGGGCTTTACTATTCATTGTGATCTTCACCCCATCAACACCAGGCAATACATTTACAGCCTGAACCCTTGCGTAGGTATTGTTAAGTGGTTCACTGATGTCACTGATGATCCGCATACCGTTTTGATAATCTTTGCTCTCTTCACCTGGATTGCCTGCTAAATAAGGCGTTCTAAAGTAATAGGGAGATATCACAATGGTATAAATTCCGCCCGGTGCGTAGCTTTTAAAAGGTGTATAGGTAAGATTGGTATTTACAGGCGGCCAACCCGTATTACCCGGAATGGTTGAAGTAGCTGGAAAGATCAGGTCGGAAGATACACCTGGAACCTGGATACCTGCCGAAGTCAATACTTTAAACTGCGCAGTCGTGTAAGATAATTCGACGTATTCTGAATATTGACCGGGTGGAATGTTACTGGTTTTATTACTTATTGGTGTACCGTCTGCCCAGGTCAGGGTCATTGGACCAACCAGATTTTCCATTCCATTTATGGCTACGGTAGATGAAAGGTTCAGTATCCTGATCTTAAATTTTGCAGGGTCAGATGGGGAGGCTACAGATCTTGGAACTTTAATAAATTGCTGAACCGGGGTCCCCCCTGTACGGTTGGAAACCAGCGCATAATAATCTACAGGCTGCTGTCCGTCTTCCTGGATATCGAAATTAATCCTGTCCTGAACGCCATACTCAGAGATATCTTCGGCCAGCAGATGCGCTTTTCCATTTTTCAATAATTCCTGGGGGATGTTCCAGGTGGTCCCTAAGCGGCCGTCGCTTGGGAAAAACTTGGTTCCTGGATAAATTTTCAAAGGTTCTGCCAGGGTGCGCACGACATAATTTGTAAGTGTGTCGCCACTCATAATTACCTGGTTAAATTTACCCAGGTTAATTACCCGTACAGCTGAATTTTTGCGGGCATCTGTAACATCACGATTATCGTATCTAAAATCCTGTTTATCCTTTTTACAGGCACTGAATGCCAGCAGCATACAAAAGCCAAGGGTCAAAGGTAAATGTTGTATAAATTTCTTTAATTTCTTCATCTTTAATACAAATTATAGGTGAACCCCATCATAAATTCTGCCCCTCTTTTATAACTGCGGTTTAGATATTGGTTACCATACCATTTCCCTCCTGTGCCAGGATTGGCATATACCGTTTGAACGGCCGGGTTTAAAATGTTCTTGGTGTAACCTTTAAAAATGATCCGTTTAGACAAGCGTTGGCTGAATACAAAATCCAGTACTGGTACTGGCCGGGTATACAGGTCTGGTTCTCCGGTTAAATTGATCTGGATCAAACGTTCCCCCACCATATTAAAAGTTCCGGTCAAACTGGTTCCTGATTTCTTATTATCATAGTTCAACCATCCGTTCACTGAATATGGGGCCTGTTCAAACAAGGGGCTGTTTTCGGGCGTATGTCTGTCTAAAGAGCGGTTGGCTTCCAGTCTTTCTGGTGATTTTTTAATGTCACTTTGTGCAAGCAGCAGGTTGGCACCCATATAGAAATTACGCAATGGATCCCAGATCCTGCCCAGGTCTTTAACAACTTCTAATTCTACGCCCCATACTTTACCCGTATTCGGATCGTTCTCAAATCTGATTGTCGGATACTCTGGATAAGTAGCTGCCAAACCACTGGTTTGTAGGCTAAACACCTTGTACAACTGATTTTTAATGCGTTTACCAAAAAGAGAAACTGCAATAACCTCTCCGTTATTCGGAAACCATTCCCACCTGAAATCCAGGTTTTGAGTGTATTGATTAACCAGGTTCGGGTTACCCACAACTAAACCCATTTGAAAAGCATCGAATTCAAATACATTGGTAATTTCCCGGAGTTCCGGCCTGGCCAGAGTGGTATTATACCCTGCCCTGAAATTCATATTGTCTCTGAAATTATAGGTCGTATTTAAGGAATAATACGGTTTGAATTTCACTTTATACACAGAGTTCGGACTGGTCAGGGTAAGTGGTATATTGGTTCCGGGGGCAGTTAGTGCAGGATCCAGGAACACACCAGAAGTATCTACCGCCGATTGAATATTGGTAGATTCAAAACGCAGCCCACCGGTAAGCCTTAAATCTTTAGTCAATTTCAAATCCAGCATGGCATAACCTGCCTTAGTTTCAAAAAAGCCTGTATAGTTGTTCGGGGATTTTTGACTGTTGTATAAAAATCCACCGATTGGGCTTGCACCTTCTCCCGTACCGGCTGCTGGTGCATGAATACCTATGATCTCGGGGCCAACCAAACGATCGAGGTTACCAGACACAGTATATAGTGGCAATGCTCCGTTAGACGAGAAATTAGATCCCGGCAGGAACAACACGTTTTCTGTAAAGGTACGGTCGCGGTTTAGGTAATTCACTCCCGTTTTTAACTCCTGTTTCTGACCAAGGAATTTAAATGGTATAGATAAATCTGCCTTATAATTGTAATTGGTTTCCTTCAGATTTCTGTATCTGCGGCCATTGGGTTCTGCCTGGATAATCCCGTAAGCACCAAATCCATTCACATAACCTGATGACAAAGCATATAAGTGTTTGGTAAATACCTGTTCTATAGAATTTTGTGGCCCTGTCCCAGGGTAATTCACATAAGCCCCGCCACGCGGTGTATAATCGGCAAGCGTTACGAAGCGGTAATCCGGATCGTTCTGACCGGCTTTAGAACTCGATACATTGTAACTCAGTTTTGGAGAATATTCTGAAGCCAGAAATTTATGTTCTCCCTGAAGGTTAAACGTATTCAATGTCCGGTAGGATTGTTTTAATGAATAAATGGTGCTTTTTACTTCACCTGGCAGACCTGTATATTCATAAGCGCCATACATATTGGTGGCTTGTGTTTCTCCACCCCAACTGCCTAAATACTGCATACTGATCTCGTTGCGCGCATCGAAACGATAAGTTAAGCCACCTAACACCCCATAATTCAATGTCTCGGTACCGGTGTTTTCTTTATAGGTCTGATATCGGCCCATATAAAGGTTATTGGGAGTAATATAATTTGGGATATTCCTTGGACTGCTCACTTGTGGATTTCCGGTTACTACGCCCTGGTAAATGCTATATTGCTGGATATCACCTCCTGCAATATCAGTGGTTCGGCGATAATAATTGCCTCCGGCGATAACACCAAGTTTATGCTTTTTAAATAAAGTATAGCTGTTTCCAAAAGTTGCTGAATAAAGTTGATTCAGCGGTGCTTGTTTATACCTGGTAGTCAATACCGGATCAAAACTCTGCATGATGTTATTGATACGACCAACTTCCAGTTTGACTGAAGGGCTGTAGCCGCTATTGGAGATCATGTTCTGGATCTGATTTAATCCTCCTTTATACTGCGTAGCCAGGTTCAGGAAATCTGGAGAAAGATTTTTTTGATTGATCTTTGTTCCAAAAAACCCCATATCACTATTAAAGAAGCTGTTATACTGACCGCCTATCCCAATATTGGAATTAAAACCCGATTGCAGGATGACATTAAATACCATACTGTCTGGTACTGACTTTGTCTTTAACTCGACAATTCCCGCAGCGGCATCGGCCGGTTTATCTGGCGTAACAGTCTTATAGATGGTTACGTTGTCTAAAAGCGAAGCGGGAACAAGATCAAAGGGAATAGAGCTTCTGTCTGGGTCTGATGAAGCTAAACGTACACCATTTAACTGGCCAATTACACTCCTGTCTCCCAAGCCACGAATAGCAACAAATTTATCATCAGTCACCGTAACTCCCGATACCCTCTGTAAGGCCTGTGTAGTGGTGATACTCGCGGTTCGTTCAATCTGTACTGCTGATATTGCATCCTGAACGATGGCCGATTTTTTACGTTCGTCCAGTACGGCGACCTCCGTGTTGGTTTTTCTTCTGGCTTGTACGGTAACTTCGCCTAATTGGAAAGCAGAAGTTTTTAGTACGACACGGAGGTCTTTTGTTCCGGCATCTACTTTAAGTTCTCTGCTTTGATAACCTATATAGGAGAAAACCAATGTAGCACCGCCTTCTGGTACAGAAATGCGGAATTTACCATTCATATCGGTAGACACTGCAGTGCTCGCGCCTTTAATTCTTACCCCTACGCCAATCAGGGTTTCTCCTGTTTTTTCATCGATAACTGTACCTGTAACCAGAATAGGCACCGGCTTACTGTCTACGACCACGTAGCCTTCCACCAGTTTATACTGGAGATTGGTATTGGCCAGTAATTTTTGGATGGCTTCCCTTATGGTGATCTGACTGGCCACCAGGGTTACATTCTTTTTTACGGCTTGAACGGACTGTTCCCTCAGGGAAAATTTGATATTGCTTTGTTTACCCAGGGCCGACAGGCCTTGTGCAACACTTACATTTTCCAGCCGCAAGTCTACTTTATGATCGAGATCCTGACTCTTCACATTACTGGCCAGCAGCATACTTATGCAAGTAAGCTGGGCGGCAATGAGAATTAAAGAGCATTTCATAATAAATCGAATTGAAGGACATACATTTAATCCTTTTTGCATATTTTTGAACATTACTGGTTAATTCGCTGCAAAGCGATTGATCTGTTAAAAATTGATTGATAAACCGGAGGACGTCGAAATCACACGGTTTATAACATTAAATTCGTTCCCCGCCTTTTGGCGGGGAATGTTTGTTTAGTAAAGAACCTCTACATATTTATCCTTTCTGTGCTTATCTTGTTAATGAATACGGACATGATTTGTATCTATTTTATATTTAAAGTGACCGGTAGCACTCAAAACCTTCATAATTTTCGCCAGGGGAACATTGGCCTGTAAAAGCACACTGATCTTTTCCATTGATTTCCCGGGATTCCTATAATCAAACTTCACATTATACCAGCGTTCAAGCGTATTGGTAATTTCTCTAAGGCTTGCCCCTCTGAAAACCAAACGGCCATCTTTCCAGCCCTTCACTTCTTCTATGTCAACTGTTCCTCGCCTGGCTTTTCCGGAATCATAGGAAACCCTCTGTCCGGGAAGCAGGACTGCAAGCGAACGAACTTCCACCCCCTTATAATCATCTACCCTTACTTTACCTGTTGCAACAGACACCATTAATGGCGATCCGCGGAAAGCTTCAATTCTAAAAGAAGTACCCAATACTTTAGTTTGTACTGTTCCGGTATGAATAATAAAAGGTTTGTGCGGATTTTTAGTGACCTGAAAGAAGGCTTCCCCCTCCAAACTGATCTCCCGTGTTTTGGCAGTAAAGCGCTCCGGAAATTTCAGCTTGCTCCCTGCCCCAAGAAAAACTTCTGAACTGTCGGGCAAAACAATCCGGGATTGCTGCCCCATCGGGTTAGCGATCTCATGAATAGCGAACTGCTCCCTGACAGGAGTTTTTTTTAATTGGAGTAATCCATAGGTTCCCAGGCTCAGTATAGCTGCCGCGAGTACTGCTGCAAACCGCAGATAAGTTCTTTTCCCGAAAAAACCTGCAGAAACTTCAACCTGCGCCTGTTCTGTTTCATCTTTTTGCAAACGGTTATAGAACGCCTGCAACTTGTGGTTTAAACGGGGCTGGTCCAGATCCAGCTCCGCTTCAAACCCTGACCAGTTCTCACTAAGTACCTCGTCAAAAAGACGCTGTGCTTGTGGAAGCTTCATCAACTCTTTGATACTTTCCAGTTCCGCCGGAGTACAATCGTTATGAATGTATTTTCTTATTAATGTTTTATGGGTGTTATCCGCCTGCATTCTAATTGTTGTTCAATAGGTAAAACACAATTATTACAGAAGACCACCTATTCGAAATAAAAAAAATAATATTTTTTTTAAGGAAGTATGGGCCTGGATCAGGCTACAGAAAAAATAAGGAAAAGATCAGGACCAGCGTATAATCTGCATGTTCCTTCAAATGCTTGCGAAAGAAACTGAGCGAAGCCACCATATAGTTTTCTACGGTATTTACGGAAAGGTCCATATCCCTGGCAATTTCCGAATAGGTCATATCTTCTTCCCTGCTCATTTCATAGACCTTGCGGCGCTGTGGGCTCAACTGACCGAGCTTCTCCCGATAAATCTTTTCCAGCTCTTTACTGTCCAGTTCATAGTCTGCTCCTTTTGAAGTTAAACCATGATCTTCAGGTATAAACTCCAGCGATACTGTAGGGAGAATCTTTTTTCGGTAATGGTTATAAATCGCATTTTTAATACAACGGAAAAGATAGGCCTTCAGGTCTTGTTCTACTTTAATGTTGCCTTTTTTCTTCCAGAGACTTAACATCACATCCATCACCAACTCTTCAGCAGCACAGCGGTCTTTAACATTCTTTAATGCATAACCATATAGAGCATCGAAGTATTTCTTGAAAAGTACGTTATAGGCACTGGTATTGCCCTCGCTGTATTTTTTCAATAAAATAGGATCTGGTAAATCTTTCAGTGTCTTCGCCATGCTTTAACCTAAGAAACTCTTTAGCAACAAAAGTAACAGGCGAAATCTTTGAGTTTATTAAGGCAATGTTAACTTATAAATAAGCCATAGAAATAAGGACTGGATGATAAATAATTGTTTTTAAGAACAAAAAAGCCTCTCTGTTCGTTTCTAAAAAAAAACATAGTTATGGCTTTTCAGAAAATTGTTGAATTATTAGGCGGCAATGCCGACGCACTCTTAAATCACCACTGCAGCACATTTGATAAAAAATTACTTCACCAGCCCTCACCTGATTTTATTGACAAGGTTTTTGTCCAAAGTAACCGCAATCCACAGGTACTTAGAAATCTGGCCTCCATTTTTAATCATGGAAGACTGGCAGGAACAGGATACGTTTCTATACTCCCCGTAGACCAGGGGATAGAACATACTGCAGGGGCCTCCTTTGCCAAGAACCCGATGTATTTTGATCCGGAGAATATTGTAAAGCTCGCTATAGAAGGTGGTTCTAATGCAGTAGCAACTACTTTTGGAAATCTGGCAGCTGTAGCCAGAAAATACGCTCACAAAATTCCCTTTCTGGTGAAATTGAATCACAACGAGCTGCTTACCTATCCCACCAAATATGATCAGATTATGTTTGGTTCGGTTCGGGATGCCTGGAACCTGGGTGCGGCAGCAGTAGGTGCAACCATCTATTTTGGCTCCGCCGAATCTGACCGGCAGATTGTAGAGGTAGCCAGGGCATTTGAAGAGGCACATGACCTGGGTATGGTTACCGTACTGTGGTGTTATTGCCGTAACAATGATTTCAAGAAAGATGGAGTTAACTATGAGTCGGCAGCCGATATTACAGCACAGGCCAACCATATTGGAGTAACTATACAAGCAGATATTATCAAACAAAAGATGCCTGATATAAACGGAGGCTTCACTACAATAAACTTCTCTAAAACAGACCCTTTGGTGTATAGTAAATTAACTACAGATCACCCGATTGATCTTTGCAGATATCAGGTGGCGAATTGCTATATGGGCCGCGCAGGCCTGATCAATTCAGGAGGCGAGTCTAAAGGTGCTTCTGATCTGGCAGATTCTGTTAAAAATGCTGTAATTAATAAACGTGCTGGCGGTACAGGTCTTATTTTGGGACGGAGAGCTTTTCAACGTCCTTTTAATGAGGGTGTTGATTTTTTACATACCATCCAGGACGTTTATCTTGCCAAGGAAATAGATCTTGCCTGATGTTTTAAATTTTAAAGCACTTCCTTCTCGATACGCTCGTGAAAATCTATAATTTTCAGAAGCGTATCGACCATGAGTTCAAAATTTTTAGTTCCAACGAGTTTCCTGTATTCGTCGTGGAGACCATCTGAGTGTTCTTTAATCACATTAAAGAGCGTTCTGCCTGCTTCTGTAAGATAAATCATAATAGATCTGGCATCTGTATCGTTCTTTTCGGTGTAAACAAGGCCGAGATTTTCCAATTCCTTCACTGTTTTACTCACCCCTTGTTTAGTCACTTTAATCGTTTTGACCAGATCGTGATTGGATACACCGTCCTCACCAATATTCATAAAATAGGGCAAAAAGGTAACATTAAACTCCTGAGCAGCTACTTTAGATAAATTCAAAGAAGCCCACCTATCGATCAGCCGCCTCAGAAGGTAAATTATTCTGAACAGAACTCTGTCGTTTTCATTCAATCGGTTTTCCATAAAGGTAAAATTAGTCTTTTTTTAATAATTACTCATTGTCAACAGAATGTCTTTTTCTTTTTAACTAGTAAACTAAGTTGACAAATATAGTCAACTTAGTTTACATTTGCGCCATTAAATAACATCATGGAAAAAGAAGAAAAAAAACAATCTCCTGCTGTAAAGACAGCAAAAATTGCAGGTTTAGGTGTAGTGGCTATTGTCGTTTGCTATTTCACTTTTAACAAGATTAATCATACACTTAATTTTGAAAGCACCGATAATGCGCAGGTGGAAACCAACTCAGTCCCTGTACTGAGCCGCATTGCAGGCTATATTGATCATTTTTCTCTTTTAGATTACCAGGAGGTTAAAGAAGGTGATACGCTCGCCGTAATTGATGATACAGAATATATTCTTGCGGTACAGCAAGCTGAGGCAGATTTATTAGCCGCAAGAGCGGACCTGAGCAGTGCTGAGTCCCAAATTCCGACTATTGGTTCTAACAAAGAAGTTGCCTCTGCCGGAGTGAGTGTAGAGGAGGTTGCCTTACAAAAAGCAAAAAGAGATGTAGCACGGGATGAAGCTTTATTCAAAGAAGGCTCCATTACACAGCGTCAGTTTGAAAACAGTGAATCGGCCTACCAAACCGCGCAGAAACTGCTCATCTCCAGCCGCAGTAAAGTAACCCAGGCAGGCACACAAACCGGTACTGCACAAGCTCAGATTGAAAAGGCCAAAGCGACCGTTGCAGCTAAAGAAACTGCTCTGGCAAAGGCTAAGCTTAATCTTTCTTACACCCGGATCATCGCGCCAGCAAGCGGAAAAGTCGGTAAAACGAATTTAAAAAAGGGACAATACGTACAAGGCGGCCAACCCTTGTTCAGCTTAATCAGCAATGACAAATACTGGATTGTAGCCAATTTCAAAGAAACGCAAATAGAACACATGAAAGTTGGACAACCCGTAGATATTAAAGTAGATGGTTATCCTGATCATAAAATATCTGGTAAAATATCTGGATTTAGTGACGCTACCGGAGCAAAATTCTCTTTGCTTCCCCCTGATAATTCTACAGGAAACTTTGTAAAAGTTACCCAAAGGGTTCCGGTAACTATTGAGATTGATCGCCCGGAAACTTTTACCGGAATTTTAAAAGCAGGACTTAGTGTAGAAGCAGATGTCAAAATACATTAAAATCATTATTGTTATCACCACCATTACCGCTGCGATAATGGAGCTGATTGATACTTCTATTGTCAATGTTGCCCTGAATAACATCAGCGGAACATTGGGCGCCACACTGGAAGATGCCTCCTGGGTCGTAACAGCCTATGCGATTGCGAATGTGATCATTATTCCGCTAACCGGCTTCTTAAGCCGATATTTTGGCAGAAAGAACTATTATCTGGCCTCCATCATTATATTTACCCTATCCTCCTATATGTGTGGCAGTTCGTCCTCATTATGGATGCTGGTTTTTTGGAGGTTCGTACAAGGTATAGGTGGTGGAGCGTTATTATCTGTATCTCAGGGAATCCTCTTCGATCAGTTCAAACCTGAAGAAAAAGGAATTGCCGGAGGTATATTTGGAATGGGTATTGTTATCGGTCCAACCATCGGCCCTATTCTGGGTGGCTATATTGTAGACAATTACCACTGGGCATTAATTTTCGACATCAACATTCCAATTGGTATCGCAGCAGCACTGCTGACCTGGAAATTCATTGACAAAAAGCCCGAAGAATACAATATCAACAAGAAGGCCATCCCAATCGATTATGTGGGCATACTTTCCTTAGCCATCGGAGTGGGGGCACTTCAGTATATACTGGAAAAGGGGCAGTCTGACGATTGGTTTCAGGCACAATCCATAAGATACCTAACCCTTGCTGCAGTACTTGGCCTTGGCTTTTTCATCTGGTGGGAGTTACACACAAAAACGCCTGCAATTAACCTGAGGGTCATGAAGAACAGAAACCTAATTGGCAGTAATGTACTCACCTTTGTTTGTGGTTTTGGCCTTTTTGGATCCGTATACCTTTTTCCGGTTATGGTACAGCGTGTAATGGGTTATACACCTACAGAGGCTGGGCTTTCTATGGTACCTGGTGCATTGGTTACCATTTTTGCTATGCCATTTATAGGCGCCGGACTGGGAAAAGGGATAAAGCCAATATACTTTGTCATCGTTGGTTTTATCCTTTTTATCCTTCATGGCTATACCTCGTCACTTGCAACCCCAGAATCAGGAAGGTGGTGGTTCACTTTGCCTCAGATTTTCAGGGGTGTTGGAACGGGCTGCTTAACCGTACCTCTATTAAGTCAGGCCGTTGTGGGACTAAAACCACAAGATATGCCCTATGGGATTTCCTTAAACAATATGTTCAGACAGTTGGGAGGGGCTTTCGGGATTGCTATTATGAATACCTATGCCACCAATCGTTTCGCTACACACCGCTCCGATCTGGTCTCCAATCTACAGAACAATAATCCCTTACTCACAGAGCGTTTAAATGGAATTACCCAGGGAATGGTTGCAAAAGGCGTAAATCCTATTGCCGCAAAACAAGGCGCCTATGGTGTTTTGGACCACGCATTGTCCAACCAGGCACAAATGCAGGCTTACCTGGATGGTTTTCTTTTAATCGCTGTGTTCTTTGTGTGTACCATTCCTTTTATGCTGTTGCTCAAAAATGAGCGCATGGATGCAGAAACAAGAGCAAAAGTGGCAGCAGCAGCACATTAATTATCATTACAAAAATACTATGAAACGTTTATTCAATATATTCATTATCGCCTTCAGTTGCAGCTCAGTATATGCGCAACAGCAAACCGCAGGGGATCTGTCGGTTCTCATCAACCAGTCTTTCAATTATTTCCCACAGTTTAAAGAACTTGGACAGGCTATAGATGTTGAACAACAGCGCATCACGCTTGCGAAGGCGGCCGGTCTTCCCTCTTTTCAGGCAACAGGATCTTACAATTACATTAATCCGGTATCCGAAATCTCTATACCAGCCGGGGCAGAATCTCTTAGCTTTCAGATTATGCCTAAAAACAATTATAAGGCTTCTGTAAATGGAAGTTATACGCTTTGGGATTTTGGTGTGGTAAAGGCTGGTGTAGATCGGGCCAAGGCAGGTCTCATGCTCGCTAAAGACAATTTGGATTATAATAAAAACCAGATGGCGGCACAAGTATCGAACATCTACTTTCAGATTGCTTACTTAAAGGCCGCTATACAAATCCAGAACAGTGTGATCGATTTTCTGGAGCGGAATAAAAAGGATACCGAGATCAAATACAAAAATGGGGATGCATTAAAATATGATGTACTGTCTATACAGTCCAGTATCGACCAGGAAAACAATAGAAAAATTGACCTCCAGACTTCACTGGACAAACAATATATCCTGATGGAATATACTACAGGAATGAAGATGGATAAAGCTCCACTTGGTTTTACTTTTCCTGTACAAGGACTGGAAGACGGAGCAGAACAATCATTGGAACATGCATGGAATTACAACCCTGAATTTAAGCTCCTTAAAGACAAAATTGCCCAGGCTGAAGCGGAACTCGCTTTAAGTAAAACCGGTGGAAAACCTTCCCTGACGCTGAATGCCGGGACTGGATATACCAATGGTTATGCGCCCGACATTGACCGCTTCAGGTACAATTATACTGCAGGTGTAACCCTGAATATCCCCATCTATCAGGGGGGCCGGGCAAAAAAGCAGGAAAGATTATCAGAAAGTCAGTTGAAACAGACCAGATTCGCACAGGAAACCCTCAATAACACCTTTAAAAGCAGTATTAAACAGGTATTGACTGATATCAACAGCAATCGCTCCAGCCTGGTGAATGCCGGCGGTCAGGTTACAGAAGCTAGAGAAGCACAAAAACTTGCGCAAAGCAGGTATAAGAATGGTATAGGCACAAACCTGGAGCTAACCAGTGCCAGTACAAATGTTCAAAAGGCAGAATTGACCAAGCTGCAATATGAATATCAACTTTGCCTTGCACAAGTGGAAATGGCTCGGTTAACTGGAATTAAATATTGGTAAAAGAAACTCCTCCATGATGAACGTTTTCATTTTCGTTTCTAATATCGAATCTGTCGAAGATCTTTCTCAATTGAAAAAGGTCTTCGACAAACAAATAGAAATCCAAAACTGGTCTGTGGACCTCACTGATGAGGAAAGGGTACTGAGAGTAGAAACTGATGGTTTGGAACGGTGTGAAATCATCACATTGGTAAGATCATGCGGATATGATTGTTATAAAATGGACTGGTAACTCTGGTCATATTTTTTCAATTTATCAATTTGGTCTTTAAACATAAATATTAAATTTGCAGCCACACAAGAAACCTATGCAAATTGTTTTTGATACACTTTATTACCTCGATTCTAAAGAGATTTCCATTCTTGAGATTAAAAGACTTGACCAGCCTGCAGGCAGCACAGTAGATCAGATTTTCCATTGGTTGCTGTTCAATAAAGAAACAAAACAAATTCAACATCTTACTTTCAGATCCTTAGATTCCTCTTCCGTACTAGAAGAACGCTTCTTTGTAGAAGGTTTCTTAAAATTCAGCGAAACGGAAGGCACCTATATTCAAAAATTCAATTCGGGCCAGTTTGAGGTTAAGAACAGAAGTACTGAACCCTTGCCTGAAGTGATTAAGGAGGCTGTGCAGCGGTATTTCAATCCCGCCTAAAACGACCGGAAAATTGCCTGGTTTTTCAAAAATATTTTCCTTTTTAGCGTAAAAAAGTTTATTTTAGAAGTATATACATCTAATTTAATCTTATCCTATGGAAACAAATTTTAACGTAACCCCCACAACTGAAGACGGGAAAACCGTTGCCGTTGTGAGTTATATCACTCTGATTGGCTGGTTGATTGCCTATTTTGCCATGCACAAAGACAAGAAAACAGAATTGGGAAGCTATCATTTAAGGCAAACATTATTACTTTATCTGATTGGTATTGGTGTGAATATATTATCCCGGATACTGTTAACAGTTACTTTATCAGGTACTGTTTGGATGCTGTTTAATCTGGTTTATCTTGTACTTTTTGTACTATGGATCATTGGCCTCATAGGTGCAATAAATGGACAGAAAAAACCAATTCCACTAATCGGAGATAAAGCCCAAAGCATATTTCCAGGAATCTAACCCATTTTTATAACATAAGTCCCGGTCTAATGGCCGGGACTTTTTTTTTTAATCCGAAATCCGGATGGATCCAATCATCAAAATTTAATCTATTTATTCGTTAAAAAACAGGCTCATGAAAAATTTTACGCTTACTCTTCTTCTTATAGTCATAGGAATTACTGGCTATGCACAGGACACAGCACCCAAAGCTGACACCACCAAAAGGTGGACAATTCATGGTGAAAACACCTTCCTTATTAATCAAAGTTCTTTTTCCAACTGGTCTGCCGGTGGTGTGAATTCCGTTGCCGGAAATATTATTTTTAATTATGATTTTAATTACAAGAAAGATAAGTGGAGCTGGGACAACAAGGCCATTCTTGGTTATGGCTTAAGTAAACAGCAGGGAATTGGTACGCGTAAAAATGATGACCGCATCATTTTAAACAGCTTACTGGGCTATAAGGCCGCGCAATACTGGTTGTATACTTTTTATGCAAATTTCCAGACACAGTTTTCAAAGGGGTATCAGTATAAAGGTGATACAAAAACAGTAATTTCGGATTTCCTTGCGCCAGCATATTTGACCTTCGGTCCAGGTTTTGCCTATAAAAAATCAGACAATTTCCGGATTAACATTTCGCCTTTTGCTTCCCGTCTCATCATTGTAAAAGACGCTTCACTCGCTACATCATATGGATTAGACGAAGGAAAAAAAATACGCTATGAATTCGGCGCATCATTGGATGCTTATTACAAGATCAATCTTATGGAGAATATAGGTTTTGAAAATATCCTGAAACTCTATTCAAATTACCTGGATAAACCAGGCAATATTTACACAGACTACACTGCAAACTTGTTTATGAAGGTAAACAAGTTTGTCACTGTGAATGCAGGGGTACAACTGATCTACGATGATAAGACCGAGATTAAGGAGTTCAATGCAGATGGAACTCCGGGAGGTACCAAAAAGGCCCTTCAAGTCAAACAAATCTTTGGTGCAGGCTTAACTTATAAGTTCTAGTCCGATAAACAAATAAGGGAGGCACGACCCGCACCTCCCTTATTAATTTACTCTGTTATACCTTTCCAGGTATCCGTTCTAAACGGAGATGCAGGCAATCCTGCTCCATTATACAAGTTGCAATCCGGATTATTTTCCCAGGCATAACGAACAGCAGCAGGTTGTTTCACATGATCGCTACTCACTACAACTGTATTTCCTTCAACAACTGCCTGCGCCCGGTAGAATTTCTGATCAGTCCCCGCAATAACAAATCCCTTCAACACTTTTCCATCCTGCACCTTTAAACCGGCATCGGCATGTACAAAAGAAATCCGGACCTTATCCCCTTCTACTTTAAAAGATTGCATCTGCGGCCCTGAATAACTGATTTTCTTTTGATAATTTCTGGCCAGAGCAATCAGCGCCAGGCGCCGTCCAACCTCCTGTTTATTTTTCGGATGTATATCGTTTGCATCCCCTATATCTATAGCAACGGCCATTCCTGTATTGGGTAAAGACAGTGTTTTGAGTTGCGCATCTCTAAGTTCTGCCCATTTAGATGGTACCGGTTCTTCTTCCCTTTTCATAAAACCCGCCAGCTGGACGAAATAAAACGGAAAATCACCTTCCTTCCACTTTGATCTCCAGTCTCTGATCAAAGAAGGAAAAAGAGATTGATATTGATGAGCACGGTCTGCGTTGCTTTCTCCCTGATACCAGATCACACCGCGGATAGAAAAAGGCAGAAAAGGATGGATCATTGCATTGTAAAGTACAGAAGGACGGTTTGGTGAATTCTGAGATGCAGGCATAGGTGGAACATCTTTTAAATTTAGCCCGACACGGTATTTCCAGGAACCGGAGAGGCCCATTTTCTTTCCATCCGGACCTGTGAACTGAAGATCCTTCTCTTCTCCGTACATTCCGCCTCCGCCTCCACTATCAAACACCCTCACCGTAACCGTGTTTTCCCCGGCTTTAACCAAATTTCCCGGAATTGTATAGACCCGGGGCTGATTATAGCCCTGTGTTCTTCCGATTTCCGATCCATTAAACCAGGTGATTTCGTCATCATCAACAGGTCCGATATTTATTTTCAGAGATTTACCGGCCCAATTCTCCGGGAGAGTGATTTTTCTGGTTAGCCAGACAACACCATCCATATCTTTTAATTCATTTTCCCACAAACCAGGAACGTTAAGCTCCGCCCAGGAAGAAACATCTGCGTCTTCGGCACTCCAAATAGGCTTTTGGTCTTGATAACCCAAATCTTTATCCAGAACGACCTTCTGCCAGCTCAGCAATTTGTCAGCATAATTTTTATCTTCACCGGGAGTTCTTTCAATTTCTTCCACAGCCGACGCAAAAGCAGGTATTTTTTTTAATGAAGAGCTGCTCATCCAGGCTTCAGCAACAGTACCTCCCCAGGAAGTATGAAGCAAGCCAATTGGTATTTTTGTTCTTTGATAAATCTCCCTGGCAAAAAAATAAGCCGTTGAAGAAAACTCTGATACTGTAGCCGGGCTACATACGGTCCATCCTCCATTGGTCACACTGGCATCATCTTTTACCTGGTTTGCAGTGAGGTGTTCAACCTGCAACAAACGTATAGACGGATAATTGGCCTGAGCTATCTCCTGCACATAATTATGTATCTTGCCCCAGCCTGCCAGTGGCATTTCCATATTAGATTGCCCCGAACAAACCCATACATCCCCAATAAGTATATTTTTTAAAACAATAGGTTCACCATCAGAAATCCGCAAAGTATATGGGCCTCCGTAAGATGGTGTTACTACCTTTATTTTCCAGTTTCCATCGGCATCTGCAATACCGCTGTATCTTTCCAGATTCCAGCTTGGTGTAACAGTTATTTTAACACCCGGTTTTGCTTTTCCCCAGATGGCGGCACTGGTCTTCTGCTGAAGTACCATATTGTTACTAAATACTGAAGGGAGTACAACTTTAGCTTCGCTAAAATTGGAAAACAGTAATGGAGCAATGGTTAAAGTGAGTTTAAATAAGCAGGTTCGTGATGCTTTTTTTAAGTTCATAAAGATTTGGTTTTCATTTAAGAAGAGTAAGTTAAAAATAAAGTTACAAATTAGATGGTGGTTCAGCGACAAAAGAATTATTTCTAATCTTTACATTTGCCTTATGATGAGAAGAAGTATAAAACAATGTCTATTAATGCTTTGCCTGGCAGGATGCCTTGCTGCATGTTCTAAAAGTAACAATGATGTTCCAGAAGTAGATCAGACGCAAATAATTGCACAATTCAAGGCAGATACCACTGCGATAAGAGCTTTTGTGAAAACCAATAACCTTACTGAGATGAAAAAAGATGAGGGTTCAGGAATCTTTTACCAGGTTATCGCCCCAGGTAGCGGAAGTGTTACATATGCTGCCAGCACTCAAATCACGGCGGATTATACCGGTAGATTGCTAAATGGTACTGTGTTTGACACGACTACAGGAAAAACACCTGCAACTTTTGCCTTGGGAAATGTTATTGCCGGATGGCAGTTTGGCATTCAGAAGATCCAGAAAGGCGGAAAGATACGTCTGATTATCCCTTCTTATTTTGCCTATGGAAATGTGACCAAAGGATCAATCCCAGCCAACTCTGTACTTGATTTCGATATCACATTGAATAATGTTCAATAACAATATCAATTAATCGATAAAAAATAAAAACCTTGACGGGAACCAAAAGTCAATCCCCGTCAAGGTTTTTATTTTTTATTGATTTGTCATAACCTGGGCGTTCAGCGCATTTTCAGCAGCGCCTGGTACCATCATTCCAAGTGCCATTACGGTATAATATTTACCTGCAACAAATGTAGCCCCGGTTAACGTTGTCTTTACCTTTCCTGTAGACTGTTCCTGGATATCAAAAGAATACGTTTTTGGATCCACTGCTACAAATGAACTCACTTGCTTATAAAATTGGTTATTGATCACTACACTTCCACCCGTAACAGCCAGGTTTAAAGAGGGGGCATCTGGAGATAAGTTCACAAAACGGACAAAGGCCTTATCCGTTGAAACGGTTGTCATTACATCTGTAGCCAATACACCATCAAACTGTCCGGACTGCCCAATCAAAAAGTAAGTATAGGCCGTGCTTCCCGACAAGGAAATTGTTTTGCTCAACAAATTATCCGTACTGCTTGCTGTGGTAAACCTCAAAGTATTGCTGCCGGATGTCAGTTGTATATAAGGAAGAACACTTCCGCCCATTGGCAGAGCTGCTTTGTTCATTATTACGTCATTTGCATAAACATTAAATGTACCGGTAGAAGGTGATCCGTTTACCACGCTAAGATAGCTTATAGTAGTTGTATCCGTGCTATCGCTCTTTTTACAGGAACTCCAAACTATTGCGAAAAGCAGAGAAAAGGAAAAGACCAATAGTGATCTCTTAAAGTTGATGTTGGTAAAGGTTTTCATCATTGAAGGTTTAAAGGTTAACTATAGTAAAAAATTGATATGCAAATATTCATTTTAATCTAATAGTACCTTCGTTAAATAGTGTTAAAACCTGTTAATGTTTGTTAAGTCAATTCAAACATTAACAGGTTTTAACACTATCCTTCTGCGTCGTAAATCACTACTTTATCAAACAGAATGCGGAATTCATCAAGAAAAGCCTTGTGCAGATCGTGTATCTGGTAAACATCATGGCCTGCAAGGTCTTCAAAAAACAAGGTCAGAGAAAAGGTATAAGTGGTATCCACTACAGCGCGCTCGATTGCGGCTGGAGTACCGATATGGAAGTTTTTTATAACTTCAATATCCTTTAATGTTTCCAGGCCTTTACGAAATGCTTTCTTTTGATCTTCTGTTGTGTCGGCTTTAAGCCAGAATAAAACGTGATGGGCTATCATAATTTTTTTTCGCCAAATATAAGATCAATCTGTCATTTTAATTCATGAGTTTTGACAAAGAAAGATATTGCAAGAGCATAATTGTTTTACCATCTTGAATTTCTCCGTTTGAAACCATAGCCATTGCTTTTTCAAATGATAATTCCAAAACTTCGATCTCCTCATCTTCAACCCCTCCTCCCGAATATTTTTTCATATCTTTTGTATATTCCGCGATAAAAAAATAAACCTTTTCCGTAACTGAACCCGGGCTCATATAAGCTTCAAATACCTTTTCAACAGAAGAAAGTACGTAACCTGTTTCTTCCTCCACTTCTCTCCGTATCGCTTCTTCCGGCCCATCATTATCCAGTAGTCCAGCACAGGTCTCAATCAATAAACCATCCGGATTTCCGTTCACATAGGTTGGAAAACGAAACTGTCTGGTCAGCACAACTGTCTGGAACAGCTTGTTATATAAAAGCAATGTTGCTCCATTTCCACGATCATAGGTTTCCCTGCTCCGGTTTTCCCAAACTCCCCTATTCGTTAAATAATTAAAAGTCGTTTTTTTTAGCAGGTACCAGTCATCTGACAATACCTGTTCCTTTATGATATTTATTTTCTCACTCATGATTATATCTGATCATTTTTGATTATATTTGATCAAATGTAATCAATTATATGAGTTTTCAAGAAAGGAAGAGGAAGATTTTAAACATACTTGAAGAATTTGATCAGTTATCTGTAGCAGAAATTTCTGAAAAGACAGCTGTTTCCCATGCAACAGTCAGAAGAGATTTAAAGGATCTGGATGCACAGGGTTTATTACAGCGTACACATGGGGGTGCAATAAAACTCGAAACCCAGAAATTCACAGGTTTCCATCAAAAGAAAAATGTAAGCGAGTCAAAAAAACAGCTCATTGCAAAACTGGCAGCAGATCAGGTCAAACCCGGCGATACCTTATTTATGGATTGCGGGAGTACAGTATTCGCCATGTGCAGCTATTTGAAAAAGATTAAACCTTTAAAGATAGTTACCAATTCGCTGCCGGTTGTAGCTGAATTAATGAACAGTCCGGAAATCAGTATCAACTTAATAGGTGGAGAATTGGATCAGGCCCGCAGGGCCGTCCATGGCCAAATGGCGTTAGAACATATTCATCATTACCATGCGCCAAAAGCATTTATAGGAACAGATGGCCTTTCAATTAAAAAAGGGCTGACTTCTAATACTGAACTTGAAGCCTCCATAACAAAGGCATTCTGCTTCAATGCAGACCAGATCTATTTGCTATGTGATTCCTCTAAAATAGAAAGAAATGCTTATATACAATCCGTGTCACTTTCTCAAATTACTTATTTGATCACAGATAATCCTCCCGATCCTATTGTTCTGAATGAATTGTCTGTGATGGGCATAATTACATTATCCGGGGAGATTGACAAGTGATCATACACATTTGTGCCACATAAACCTTTAAGAAAAACGGAAGCGGGATATCTCCGTAGAAATACCCCGCTTACCTAATTAACGCTCTCATTTATATGAACAAATAAATAGGGCTTTTGTTTTTTTAAATAAAAATAAATCCAAATGTATTGATCCGGCTATTTGGAAGGATCACTTTTCGAAAAAATGGTGTTTGTTTTCCAGAGTACGTAACCCAAGTCGGCACATTTTCTGGCCACCTCTATCTCAATCTCCGGAGCAACATCATTTACGATCCTCCAACGAACATTATATTTACCCGTATAACCGATGTAAATCACAATATCTTCGGAAAGCGGCTCAACGGAATGAAGCTTCTTTAAATGCGTGTCCTGCAATTCTACAGCAAGACGCTGAAGTCTTTCATTCATCACTTTGGCCAGTGGGGCTGTTTTAAGGGAATCAGGTTCTAAAATTGGCAATACAGTTACAGTCATAAGGCATCCTCAAAAAATAAACGGAGGAAATCAAATTGATTTACCTCCGCAATATTAACGCTCTCAAAGTAAAAATAATAAATTTTATACGATTTATTTTCCGCTTGCTTTATCCCTTACTCTAAATGGCTGCTTTCCTGACAACAAATCCCAAAAAAGGATAAAATCACTAGCCAGACTATAGACAGGATATTTAAAGGTAGCGGGTTTGTTCTTCTCAAAAAAATAATGCCCAATCCAGGCAAAGCCGTAACCAACAAAAGGAACAGCAATCAAAAATTTCATTTCATGAAAAAGTATAGCCCCTATCAACAGAAGGCCAACCAGACCTGTCCCAATAAAATGAAGTATTCTGCTGGTGAGGTTCCGGTGCTCGGTTAAATAGAACGGATAAAATTCTTTTAATGATTTGAATCGGGTATCTGGCATGAAATTTAGATAATATGGTTTTCCTGTAAAAAATTTTCGAGGTACTGGGGATGCGCAGTCATTAATAAAGCGTTCAATCCTGCTTTCTTTGCCCCTTCTATATGCTGAGGGCTATCGTCTATAAATAACGTCTCTGCGGGCACCAAATTGTTCTCTCTGATGACTTGTTCGAAGATCTCTACATTCGGTTTACGCAAATACATTTGCTGAGAGAAATAGGCTTTTTCAAAAAGATGATCAATTGACTCCATTTTAAACTCTCTTTTTAAATAGTCCATGATCCATAGATAATGAATTTCATTGTTATTACTCAATAGAAAAGTGCGATATTTTTCTTTGACCCTTAAAAGTAATTCGTGAATTCCCGGAGGGACACCGATTAATAAACTGTTCCATGCGGCATCAATTTGTTCATCTGAAATTAAATTATTTCCCGCTTCTTTACGGATTCCGTCTCTAAATTGATTTGGTGTAAGGGTACCGGTCTCAAAATCATCAAAAATATTGTTGTGACTTTTGTGATCAAAAAATCCGGCAACATTAGAGATACCTAGTTGTTCCAGAGCAAATTGAGCGTTTTTGAAGTTGATCTCAAAGATCACGTTACCGTAATCGAAAATAATATTTTTAATTTTTTGCATAAAAGTGTTTTCAAAATTCGATGTAAATATGTAACATTGCACTCGCAAAATCAAACCGATTTTCGGGGCCTATAGCTCAGTTGGTTAGAGTAGAAGACTCATAATCTTTTGGTCGCTGGTTCGAGCCCAGCTGGGCCCACTGCTTAAAAAGCCGTTTTTTCTTGAAAAAAAAACGGCTTTTTTTGTTTATTAATTTTAACATCCTCAGTAATCGACTTTACATATGATACCAATAAATGACATCTTGATTTTTGCATTATCAGCTTTGGTACTTGTTATAAGCCCGGGACCAAATATGATTTACCTGATTTCCCGTTCTATAACTCAAGGGAGAAAAGCTGGTCTGATATCACTGGCAGGCGTAATTTGCGGCTTCCTATTCCATATAATAATGGTTTCCTTTGGACTAACTGCTGTACTTTTCGCGGTTCCCATTGCCTATACTACATTGAAATCAATAGGGGTACTCTACCTCTTGTACTTAGCTTATGAAGCAATAAAACCTAATAGTCATAATATTTTTGAACCCAAAAAAGATTTACCTGATGATAAGCCCGGTAAACTGTTCACCACTGGCTTTTTAACAAACGTACTCAATCCAAAGGTTGCGGTATTTTATTTATCTTTTTTTCCGCAGTTCATAAAGACTGAATATGGTTCAATTATGGCGCAGAGTCTACAGCTTGGTGCGGTTCAGGTTTTAGTTAGCTTTACTATCAATAGTATTATTGTATTAACAGCCTCAAAAGTAGCTCTGTTTTTTGCAAAAAGGCCTTCCTGGATAAAAGCACAAAAATGGTTTATGGCAAGTGTTTTGACTGGACTTGCCATAAAAATGGCATTTTCAAAGGCGAAATAACAATTAGCTTTCCGTTTTCCTCAATTCGTTCGCAACCCCTTTTATGAACAGATAGTTGACCGTTCCACCAATCAACCCTCCAACCACAGGTACGAGGCGCCGGCCTACTTTTGACCCTAAATTAGCCAGGATCTTCTCCGTGACTTCCTCCATGATATTTTTACTGATCGCCAGTTTGGTATCCGCCTTAACAGAAGATGCCACGATCTTAAAGAAATCATCAAAAGTCACTTTGTAAGCACCTGTGTTGTGATAAGAAATCGCCAATGTAACCCGAAATTGCTGTGTAATGATATTAATCACGTCAAGAGGTGTACCAATCAGCATGGTACTAATTCCACCTACCCCTGTAATTAAACCAGATCCCGCCGCCAGTAAAGCACATTGATTGATAAATTTATCAATCCCCATACGGTCAACTCCTTTTTTGATGTTTAATTGGTCAATCTGATTAAAAATCTGTTTAAAGCCGCCAGCAGCTAGGTTTTTAAAACCTTCGCCCACATCCTTTTTCACTTTTTTAAAATTAACCCGCTTCAATGATGGTATAGCCATATCTTTTTATTTAACGACAGGACTATACCATTTTTCATGCCAGAGCAGCTATGCCTGCCAAGAGCAGCTTACAAATCGTACTCTTTCTCTATAACAGATAAGATCAATTCCTTCACGGTAACCCCTTTCTGGGCACCCAGAATTTTCAATGCCTTTAGAGCACTCTTCCTGAGCCTCAAAGGATAGGTTGTTTCTTCTTCAGCCAGTTTATTCTGTTTCACCTCTTTTACGGAATCTTCTTTTGCCAAAGTCCCTTTTACAGGAGAGTTAAACAAAGCAGAGACCCCACCTAAATTCTTATTATTGTCTTCAATATCACCTAAGTTTTTCTTTGCCATAACTTTATAGTTTAACTAAAATTTCATCTACCAAATCTGAATAATCTACTGCCCCGTTTGACAGCGGTGCATATTCAAATACATCTACCCCTTTAAGCTGGGCCTCTACCAACGACACATTGATCCTGATTGAGGTATCAAATAGTTTATCATTAAAGTATTTCTTTATACTGGCTGTAATCTGTTCTGTAATTACCCTACGTGGGTTGATCTTTGTAATGAATACACCACCAATGGTCAGGTCTTCATTGTAATGCGTTCTCACATCAGAAATGATAGACACCAGTCTGTCAATCCCCCGGTAAGCGAAATATTCAGCTTCCAACGGAATCATCACGGTATCGGCAGCAACCAGCGCATTTACAGTAAGCATGCCTAAAGCCGGTGCGCAATCAATCAGGACATAATCATATTTTCCCTGTACAGATTTTAACAATCTTTTTAGAATGGTTTCTCTTCCCAACCTGGAAACCAACTCAATCTCTGCGCCCAGCAAATCCAGGGAAGAAGGAACGATATCCAGATACTCTGAAACAGATTCAATAGGAAGAGCGGTGTCATCTTTTATACTATCATAGATAGATACTTTAACGTCTCTGAGACCCAGGCCTTCAGTTAAGTTTGACTGGGGATCAATATCTACCAGCAGGGTCTTTTTCTTAATGCGCGCCAATCCGGCTCCAATGTTCAAGGTGGAAGTTGTTTTTCCGGTACCACCTTTATGGTTTATAACAGCTATGATTTTCATATCAATATATCTATATACAAAAACGCAATGATAATAAGATATCTTGACATCTTACCATCATTGCATTTGTTTTTTTACTAAAAAAACTGATGATACTGAATCTCAGCTACTAAAATTTATATTACTTCTTTTTACCAAGGTTCACTGCAATTTTACCGTCTTCCAGCCCTTCCAGGTTCTTATCTGCAAAGATATCTTTTGCATCTGATTTTTGAATCAATTTTAAAAGATCTTCCGATGAACCCGAATGCTGAACCTGGACCATAGAACCGCTTGCTGCATATTTGATTTTGGTGCTTTCCACCCCTTTACATTTCTGAATGTTTTCGTTCAGCACTTTCAAAGCACCAAAATCAATTCCGTTAATGGTAATGACCGTGCTGTTCTGAGCTGCGGCATCACCTGCTTTTTTCTTTTTAGAGAAAAAGCCCAATAATTTATCTCCAGTCCCACCGGCTTTTCCAGCCGTATTTGAGGCTTTATCTACTTTGTTTAGTGCGTTGTCAATTTTGTCAAATACATTTTGGGCTTTAAGTGATGTGGTGCCAAAGATCAAAAAGGTCACACACATCATGGAAATGTTTTTCATAATTTTTAGAGGTTAAACGATTAGTAATGGTTATTTCTATTCCAAAATTAACCGCTCACCAACTCTGTATCAATACCATAAAAAGTGGTTTTATTTCTACCTGTTTTCTGGTATAAGCCCCTGCTCCATAGCTATTTTAATTAAAGAAGCAACGTTTTTGACCTGAAATTTTTGCAGCAGATTCTTCCTATGGGTTTCCACGGTAAGCGGGCTCAGGAAGAGGGATTCAGCGATCATGGAGGTCGTACCCCCTCCTGCTATCAGGCCTAATATCTCTACTTCCCTTCTGGTCAATCTGGGAGGTCCGTTCAGCTCACTGATGGTAGGCTGAGCCATAATCTCTTTCACGGCATTACTGAAAGTGATCCGACCCTGAAGCGCATCATGGATACAATTGACCAGTTCTTCAGAGGAGACGTTTTTCAGCATATATCCGGTAGCCCCGTTCTGCAACATCTGTAAAATGATACTGCGCTGGCTGTGGTTACTAAGTGCCAGCACATGGGTATGGGGGGAGATCATCTTGATCTCTTTACAAAGTTCAATTCCGTTAGCATCGGGAAGGGTAATGTCCAATAATACGACATTGACCTCATTGTCTCTGAGAAAGGACATAAAGCTCTGTCCATTAGTAAAACAGCCTTTAATTTCAATTTCGTTTACACCGCTGAGCAGTTTTTGCAAACCTTCCAGTACGATCGGATGATCGTCAACAATCACTAATGCTGCTTTATCCATCTATATGAAGTTCTATATTTATAATAGTTCCTTTATCTGCTGCTGATTCAATATCCATCTTCCCTTTCAGAAAGCCTACCCTGTTCCTGATGTTGCTTAGCCCTATTCCAGCCTCCAGATGGACAGAGTTTACATCAAAACCTTTACCATTATCTTCCTGTGTGATCAAAAATATACGGCCATTCCGGCTGCACTGCAACAAAATATTTGTCGCGTTTGCATGGCGGACCGCATTGGCCAGCATTTCCTGCACAATTCTGTAAATATTGATCTGCGTTTGTTCAGGAATAGGGGATTCCATTTCAAAGGCATGAAAATCAATATGGGTTGCGGGTGTAATGAATGTCTCACAAAGATCTTTCAGGGCAGTTTTCAAACCAAAATTCAACAAGTTGACCGGCATCATATTATGGGCAATCCGCCGCAGTTCAGTAACAGAATTATCCAGTTGCCCGATCACTTTCTGAAGGTTTGCCTTCTGGAGTTCAGAAACCGGGCTTTCCAGTTGTCCGGACAGGTTGATCTTTGCTCCGGCAAGCATTCCACCTAAACCATCATGCAGATCTCGTGCAAGTCTGCGGCGTTCCTGTTCCTCTCCTTCCAGCATGGCCTGACTGTACTGTAACTGCTGCTGCTGCTGCATCTCATTTAAGTGCTGACGGTAGCTAAGTTCTTTATGTACGAGGAGTTTTTTGTTGTTTCTGTAATACAAATACAGCAGCAGTGCAACAACTGTTAAGAAGAGACTCACCGTACCCAGGAGCCAACTGATCAGCCTGTTGTTCTTTACTGCCATGGCAGCCTGTATGTTATCGGCTTTCAGCTTGTTGATCTCCTGTTGCTTTTCAGCATTCTTATATTTAATTTCCAGTGCATTAACCTCATTCTTCAATTTACTTTCTGATACACTGTCACTCAGATTGCTGTAGCGCTTCATCCAGGTATAGGCAAAATCCATTTTCCCCAGCCCTTCATAACTGACTGCCATACCATGGTACAGCTGCAGGCGGTTCACCGACAGGGCCATCATCATATCCTGTTTCAGGAGGTAACGCAAAATGTTCTTCGCTTCTTCAAAATCCTTGTTGTAATAGCTTGCATAGAATTTTTGCAGCAGCAGTCGGTCCTCTTTATACGAAACTTTTAATTTTTTAGATAACACCAAACCTTTGTCAATGCTTAATAAAGCTTTCTCAAATTGATTGGCTACAATAAAATACAAACATTCCGCAGCATAATAATCCAGAAGCCGCTGTGATTCCGGATAGGGACGCAGCAATTGCCAGGCTTTGTCCAGAATGGCTCTTCCTTGTTGGTTCCTGCCGGAAAGCGTATAATTTTCCGCCAGAGTTTGAAAGGCATCTATCAATTCACCGGTATCCTTTTGATTTTCTTTAAAGATCTTTATTGCCTTTAAACAATAGGTTTCCGCCTTATCATGCTGGCCTGCATTTTTAAATATATTGGCCAGCAACAAATAATTTGTACCGATGAAAGACGGATTGCCCGCTGCCCCTGCGAGAGGGATGGACTTATTCAAAATGATATCGGCTGCAAGGTTATAGGTGTCTTTTTTGATCTTGATAATCCCCAGTTCATACCAGATCTTCGCTCTGAAAAGATCTGTTCCCTTGCCCGGGACAGCCGCCAGTAAGCGTTCCGTCCTAAGGTATAATTTTTCTGCTGCATCCAGGTTGTTCCTGCTTAAAAGAAAGGCTTTATAGTACAGGTTTAAGATTTGCAAATTTGAATGTTTCTTCGCAAGCTCCTGTCCCTGGACCAGGTATACAGCCGATTTAACGGTATCAGTAAGCGCCCAGTATTTTGACAGCTCAAAATTTGCCATTGCCTTGATGCTGTCCGTAAGCCCTCCTTTTGTACTGCTTTCCAATCGCCGCACATAGTTCTGCTCGTCCAGAGGCAACTGGGCCGTAACTGTCAGTGCCACTGTTGCAAGCAGAAAAAAACCAAGGAGAAATCTGGGTATCATATGCAAGTATATAGAACATTTACAGAAATATATTTCCTCTTTTTAAAAATACCTGAAAGCAGGTAGAGATCGGGTTTAAAAAAAATTTTTGTTAAAATTTGCCCTTTTTAATCGTGGAAGTGAATATAAGTTCACACTTTTGCCATCTGACCAAACGCATATTACATTGAAACCAGCAAACGAGAAATCCGACGATCAAAAGTTAAAACGAGGCTTACAAAACAGACACATCCAGCTTATTGCCCTTGGCGGCGCTATAGGAACCGGATTATTTCTGGGTATAGGCCCTGCGGCAGTGCTTGCTGGCCCATCTGTAATTTTTGGTTATGCACTAGCTGGTATCATTGCTTTTTTCATTATGCGCCAGCTGGGGGAAATGGTTGTACAAGAACCCGTATCTGGCAGTTTCAGCCATTTTGCCTATAGATACTGGGGATCTTTTGCCGGTTTTGCTTCCGGCTGGAATTATTGGGTGCTTTATATCCTGGTCAGCATGTCTGAACTTACTGCAATTGGGATTTACGTCCATTTTTGGTGGCCTGAAATTCCATTATGGACCTCAAGCCTTTTCTTTTTTCTTGCCATAAATGCATTAAACCTCACTTCTGTGAAAGTGTATGGTGAAGTTGAATTCTGGTTCTCAATGGTGAAGGTTATTGCTATTATTGCCATGATCCTCTTCGGAATTTATCTTCTGGTTAGCGGTTCAGGTGGCGAACACGCCAGCATCCAAAATCTGTGGAATGATGGTGGTTTCTTTCCAAAAGGAGTTTTTAGTTCTGATGGAAAAGGGAGCTTTCAGGGCCTCTTTGCAGCCATTACCCTGATTATGTTTTCATTTGGTGGACTGGAACTCATTGGAATCACTGCCGCAGAAGCAGAAAGTCCTGAGAAAACCATCCCGAAAGCAACAAACCAAGTGATTTATCGCATTCTGATCTTTTACGTAGGCGCCCTGGTGATCCTTTTTTCTTTATCTCCATGGAAAAATATAACGACAGACAGCAGTCCTTTTGTTATGGTTTTTGAAAGCCTGAAAGGCTTTCAGTTTAATCTCTTTGGCAAAACTATTTACTTTACAAGTATCATCGCCAATGCACTCAATCTGATCGTTTTAACTGCTGCCCTATCCGTTTACAACAGCTGCGTATACAGCAATAGCCGTATGCTCTATGGATTGGCGGAGCAAGGAAATGCGCCATCTTTTTTAAAGAAATTGAATAAAAGTCATGTCCCGATTATGGCTATATTGGTTTCCAGTGTATTTGCCGCTATCTGCATCATTGTTAATAAACTCATTCCAAAAGAGGCGCTGGGTATATTGATGTCCCTGGTAGTTTCTTCACTTATGATCAACTGGCTCATGATCAGTATTACGCATCTAAAATTCAGAAAAGCAAAAAAGGCAGAAAATGTCAAAACTAAATTCCCTTCTTTCATCTACCCCCTATCCAATTACATTTGTCTGATCTTCCTGGTGGGTATATTAGTCATCATGTGGGTAACCGGAATGAAACTACCTGTCGAACTGATTCCAGGCTGGATACTATTATTATATCTGTGTTTTCTACTTGTAAAAAGAAACCAACAAAAGCATGCATAAGCCTCCAAGTCTTTTTAAGGAGGATAAGGTTTAAAACCTGTTCCTTCTTCCTACAGGCTGTAGAAGAGTTCTACAACAAAAAACAACAGAAATAACGTAAGCACCTATACCCTAAACACTTAAAGATTATCTGACCGCATGGCGCAAAGATTGTGCCTCTATGAGCTATTAATAAGCACATTACTTAAAGAATAGCGCATTTCAGATGAAAAGAAACCCTCTACCTTACTTCGTATTCCTTCTTGTTCTGGTGTTTAGCACCAGTATTGTTCATGGTCAGACTGATACGACCCGTAAAGACACTATAAAGCCTTCCATATCGCCGGCATCAATACCTAAACAGGATACTTTGCACAAAGATACTGCAGCAAAAGATTCCGTTAGTGGAACGGTATCCGATGCCAATGGCCCCTTACCTGGAGTGATCATCACCGTAAAAGGTGCTACGGCAAAAGCCAACACAGATGCGAAAGGAAATTACCGGATTGCCGCAACAGGTAATTCCATCCTTGTTTTCTCCTTTATCGGCTATAAACCAAAAGAAGAACCGGTCAACAACAGAAAAAGCATCAACGCCATACTTCAGTCTGAGTCCAAGGCACTTAAGGAAGTTCAAGTAGTCAGCACTGGCTACGGTACAGTAAACAGGGCTAAATTAACCAGTGCAGTCTCCAGTATCAGAGCGGATCAGATTAAAAATGATGTACTGCCCACCATCACGCAAGCCATTCAGGGAAAAGCGGGCGGTGTACAAGTTACCCAAAAATCAGGATCTCCAGGAGGTGGGCTCAATATCCGGGTTCGGGGTACAACTTCCATCAATGCCAGTTCAGATCCACTCTATGTAGTCGATGGTATTCCTGTAAACAGCACCACCAACTTTACCGGCGGAAGTGACTTCAACTTTGGTGGAGGAACCCAGGGCATCAATATTCTGGCCTCCATAAACCCATCGGATGTACAGTCTGTAGAAATTCTTAAAGATGCGGCCTCGTCCTCCATTTATGGTGCCCGAGCGGCAAACGGTGTGGTACTGATCACGACGAAAAAAGGAGAACCCGGAGCGAGTCATTTTAGCTTCAATGCTTACGAAGGCTTCTCCCAGGTCCCTTCTGAACGGAAATATAAATTCATGAATACCGCCCAATACCAGGATTACATGAAAGATTATTACAAATACCTGCTGGACGCCAATGGGAACCCAACCCCAGTTCCTGGAGAAATACTGGCCAATTCCAATATCAACACAAACTGGCAAGATCAGATCTTCAGGACCGCAGCTACCCGCAGTTATGAACTCTCTGCACACGGAGGATCCGACAAAACCCAGTATTATACCTCTATAGGTTATATGCGACAGGGCGGTGTGATCCTGAACTCCAACTTCAGCCGTTTAAGCGCAAGACTGAACCTAGACCATCAGCACAGCGATAAACTTAAATTTTCAACACGGATAAACCTCACCAGAGCGTTAAACGATCGTGTACAGGAGGAAAATTCTAAAGAAGGATCGACAAAAAACGGCATTCTTGTTGCACCAAATATTCCTGTATACAATCCTGATGGAAGTTATGCCTACGACCAGGTGAATACAAGCCGGGAGAATCCGGTGGCGATGTTACTTTTACCAGTCAATAATGCTCAAACTTTCCGGGTGCTGGCCAGTGCTACTGCAGAATATAAAATCATTCCGGAATTGACATTAAAAACCAATTTCGGGGCAGATTTAAGCTATATTGATGAGACTTTTTTTATGCCACCCAACGGGATCCGCTCTTTCGCTGCACAAGGTGGTATTGGCGCAAGAAGAAATACCAGAGATCAGCTTTGGATCAATGAAACCACTTTAACCTACGATAAAAATTTTGGACAGCACCATATTGATGCCCTTGCCGGAGCTTCAGTTCAGCAATCAAAAATTGAGTTTGTGGATGCGCGCAGATCTAACTTCCCATCCAATGACATCAAATATATTTCAGCCGGGGGAACATTGACAGGCGCCAATTCTTATCCTGAAGAATGGAGTATCGCCTCTGCTTTTTCAAGAGTCAACTACGATTATAAAGGAAAATATCTTTTCACCGCCAACATCCGGGTAGACGGATCTTCACGTTTTGGTAGCAATAGCCGGTATGGTACCTTTCCATCCTTTGGTGCAGCATGGCGCGCCTCCGATGAAGATTTCTTAAAAACCAACAAAATCATCAGCAATCTTAAATTACGAGCCAGCTGGGGAATCACCGGTAACCAGAACATCCCTAACTATGCCAGCTATTCTCTTTATAGTGGCAGCAATAACTATCTCGGGAACTCCGGTTATGTACCAAATGTACTGGGTGACAAGAACCTGAAATGGGAAACTACCAAACAAACGGACATCGGCCTGGATCTGGGCTTTTTTAACAACAGAATTTCCCTGCTGGCTGACTACTATGTCAAAAACACCTCGGATTTACTGGTGGGGATCTCTATTCCAGGCACATCAGGCTTTCAAACCCGTTTTACCAATGTAGGCAAGATCCAGAACAAAGGGTTCGAATTTGAAATCTCAAGCCAGAATCTGGTAGGTGAATTTAAATGGAATACCTCTTTTAACATGTCTTTTAACAGAAACAAGGTAATTTCCCTGCCTGGAGGAGAATTATATGGGGGTATTGGAAACCTTAATATCGCCCGCGAGGGACTACCTTTGGGCACCTTCTATGGCTGGAAGATGTCGGGTGTAAATCCGCAAACTGGTCTGATCGACTATGTTAAAAAAGATGGCACACTTGGTGCCCCAACAGATCCGAATGACCGCGTAATTATCGGCAATCCAAATCCAGACTTTTTTGGCGGCATCACCAATACCTTCCAGTATAAAAACTTTGATTTGAGCATCATGGGACAATTCTCTTACGGAAATGATGTATTTAACTATAACCTTGCTTCAGGTCTCGACGGAAGTAATAAAAGCAGCAATGGCTTTATAGACTGGACCAGACGCTGGAGAAATCCGGGAGACATTACAGATGTTCCCCGACCAACACCTGGTAGCCTCGACAACACTGCCATTTCCGATCGATTTGTAGAAGATGGTTCTTTTTTCAGGCTCAGAAACATCACCCTGGGTTATACCCTGGATGCAAAAACGCTACAGAAATTAAAAGTGAAAAGCCTGCGCGTCTATGCAACCGTACAAAATGCATTTGTATTCACCAAATATCGTGGTTATGATCCGGAAGTCGCCTCTAACCAGGGAGGAGCCAATCAAGGACTTATTTATGGTTATGATTACGGCAGTTACCCACAGCCACGCATATTTACAGCCGGTGTTAATTTAACTTTTTAAGGACCCATAGATCAACATACAATGAAAACAACTTTTAAATATATACTTGCAGCCAGTATCTTTTTTAGCCTCAGCTCCTGCAAAAAATTTCTCGACCGCGAACCTATTGCTCAAGTTACTCCAGATAATATATTCAGTACAGAAAAAGGAGCACAATCTGCGGTAACCGGAATGTACAGAACACTGCTTAGCCCCTATTCATATGGGCAATCCATCGTTATTGTTCCCGAATTTTCTGCTCAGCAGGTCAACCATGCGGCCAGCTATGCAGAATATACCGATTTCAAATCTAATACCATTCGTATAGACAACCCCTGGGTTCAAAACATCTGGAATGCAAGCTATGCAACCATAAACGCAGCCAATAATGTCGTGGTCAAAGTTAATGAAATGCCACACGGGGCAATCAGTGATGCAAAAAAACAACAGTTTATAAGGGAAGGAAAATTTGTAAGAGCACTCAGCTATTTTCTGCTGGTGAGGGCATTTGGAGATGTACCATTGATCATCACACCAACGGGAGAAACAGACAATCTGAAAGTACCGAGAAATGCCACCGCTGATGTTTATGCACAAATCATTTCAGACCTTAAAGAAGCTACCCTTCTGCCCGGAAACTACGGCAGTACCGCAGAAACCAAAGGACGTGCAACCAGCAATGCTGCTAAAGCTCTGCTGGCAAAAGTATATCTTTATAACGGGGCAACCACAAATACCTATACCGATGCAGCCAGGCTGGCTTCAGAAGTCATTGCCAGTGGAGGTTTTTCACTGCAGGAAGACTATGCTTCTATCTGGAAAACTGAAAACACTGCAGAATCTATTTTTGAATTGCAGTTTGATGAACAGGCTGCCAATACGCTGGCTTCGGTAAGTAATCCAAGTCCTTCCATGCTGTTCTATGCAGAAGGGGCTTCTATAGCCAATATGTATGAGGATACAGATAAGAGAAAAACATTCACTATTTATCAAAATACAGGTGACCCGAAATACTATATTGGAAAATACAGACTATTCAGCCCCGCCGTCCAAAACTTCCCGGTCATCCGTCTTGCAGAATTATACCTGATTCATGCAGAAGCCCAGGCGCGTGTAGATGGCGCCGTGAGTACTACAGCCTATAATTCGTATAAAAAAGTAAGAGACAGGGCTGGAATCAGCACCCCAGACAACACGAGCTTTAGCAATGTAGCCAGCTTTGTTACCGCAGTACAAAAGGAGAAAAGACTGGAACTCCTATTTGAAGGCGAGGCCTGGTTTGACTATTGCAGAACAGGCCTGGCACTAACAGAAATGATGAGCAAAGCAGACCGAAACTATTTCCTCTATCCAATTCCGGATGCAGAAAGGAGAATTAATACCTTGCTCAGCCAAAACAAAGGATACTAACCAAACCGACTATAATACAACAAAGGCCCGGAATTCGTTTTCCGGGCCTTATTTATTAATTCCGTTTATTCTTTCAGGAACGAACCTGCCTACAATTTTCTGCGCTTTTTTTCTTTCTCAATCAAAGACAATTCTCTGCTGGTCTGACCTGCAACCGAAGTATTTTCCTGTGCTCTTCTGAACAGGTATGGCAATACAGCTTTAACAGGACCATAGGGAACATATTTCGCTACGTTATAATTCGAATCAGACAGGTTAAAACTCAAATTATCACTCATTCCCAGCAATTGTGCAAAATACACATGAGGATGGTTATGAGATATATTATTGTCATCCAGCAATTGCGCCAGAATCCTGCAGCTTTCTTCATTGTGCGTGCCGCAAACAAAGCCAATTTCTTTGATATTCGCCACACAGTATCTTAAAGATTCATTATAATCTGCATCAGAAGCAGCTTTATCTGGCTGGATAGGCGACGGATAGCCCATTTCTAAAGCTCGCTTTCTTTCTTTCTCCATATAAGCGCCACGTACCATCTTTACCCCAAGAATAAAACCTGTTTCCCTTGCAATCAGGTGATCAGCTTTCATATCGGCCAGCTTATCATGACGATACATCTGATAAGTATTATAGACCAAAAGTTTCTCCCGGTTAAACAAACGCATCATATCCATCGCCAATTCATCAATGGTTCTCTGAATCCAGGTTTCCTCTGCATCGATCATGATCGGAACATTCTTATCATAAGCCCTGCGACAGATTTTCTCACAGCGTGCTCTTACTTTTTCAAACTCTGCAGTTTCAGCAGCGCTCAACTCTTGCTTAGCGTCTAACTTCTCCAAAAGCGCAAAACGGCCTATGCCTGTAATTTTAAATACAGTAATAGGAATCCGCGAATCGCCTGCAGCCCTTTCAATCGTTCTGATGATCTCTTCACAGGTAAAATCAAAAACTTCCTCTTCTTCTTCCCCCTCTACAGAATAATCCAGAATGGTACCTACTCTGCCCAGAGCAAGCTGCCCAATGGTATGTTCACATTCCGCAATCGTTTCACCGCCACAGAATTGTTTAAATATGGTTGCTTTAATGATAGATTTGATCGGCAAACCTGCTTTTAAAAAGAAATTAGTAATTGGCGGGCCGACTTGTGTCAAAAAATTACTGCCTATAGCTTTGAACAGCCAATAAGCACTGTTAAGGTCAGCGTTCGATTTATTCCGAAAAGCGATTTCAGTGTTTTCGAAATTCAATCTTTTTCTGGGGGATATTTCCATATGTCAATATAAGTTAGTCAAGACGGTGCAAAAATATAAATTCCACACCGAACCATGGTAAAACACTTTGTAATTATTGTAAATTTGCTGCACGATGATAGAATTTAAGCTAGAAGGCGAATTTATCCCCTTAATCCAACTTTTAAAAGCCACGGCACTGGTACAAAGTGGTGGTGAAGCGCAGACTGTTGTAGAAGACGGACTGGTAAAATACAATGGAAAAGTAGACTACCGCAAGCGTTTAAAAGTCCGTGCGGGCGATGTGATTAATTTTATGGGGCAATCAATTAAAGTAATTTAATGGCAAGTTTAGAAAGTTTTGAGAGCACCATCCATTTTGAAACGCGCCTTGCGCCATTGATGGAGCTGATAGAAAAAGGAAAATACAGCAAAGTATTTGTATTTGCAGACAGCAATACTTCCGAAAAATGCCTGCCTGTGTTCCGGGAAATGCTGGATGATTTTAATGGCTTTGACCTGATCGAAACCGATCCAGGAGAAGAAAACAAAAATATAGATTTTTGTATTGGCATATGGAAAACACTATTGGATTTTGAAGCAGACCGCAAATCTCTGATGATCAATCTGGGTGGTGGTGTAATTACCGATATGGGTGGTTTCGTAGCCTCTACTTATAAAAGAGGTATTGATTTCGTCAATATACCTACTACCCTGCTTTCACAAGTGGACGCTTCCGTTGGTGGAAAAACAGGAATAGACATAGACAATGTAAAAAATATGGTGGGTACCTTTACCCTGCCAAAGGCTGTATTTATTGAACATGAATTTCTGAACACACTTTCAGAGCGGGAATCGTTGTCGGGTTTTGCAGAAGTTATTAAACACGGTTTGATCGCGGATAAAGCTTACTACCAAACTTTGAAAAACAGTAATTTCAAACAACTTGATCCGGCAATCGTATTACGTTCAGTAGAAATTAAAAACCAAGTAGTTACCGAAGACCCAAAAGAACAGAATCTTAGAAAGATCCTGAATTTTGGTCATACCATTGGTCATGCTGTAGAAAGCTATGCCTTGAATCACGACCAGAAACCACTCACCCATGGCGAAGCCATTGCTATAGGTATGATCTGTGAAGCCTTCCTGTCTCAACGCTATAATCACCTGGAAGAGGCCGAATTAAAAGACATCACCAGCTATATCACCAGCCTGTACCCAAAATACACCATTGCTCAGGATAGTTTTGAAACCTTGCTTAAACTGATGCAAAGTGACAAAAAGAACGAACATGGCCAGATTCTCTTTTCTCTACTTGATCATATTGGTCATTGCGAGTACAATTGCAGGGTAACAGAGAAAGACATTCTGGAAAGTTTAGTTTATTACAATTCAATTTATGCTGTTTGATCCAAGAAATATAACGGTTACCACACTCTTTGCACTCGTTCTGGTTATTTCTCTTGCAGAAATGTATTTCAGTTATATCCATGACCGGAAACTTTATACCAAAAGAGACACCTGGACAAATGTTTACCTGATGTGTGCTGCTATCGTGATCAACCTTGGCATGAAAACAGCTACCTTTTTTCTCCTGGATTATTGTTATCAGTTCAGGTTTTTTGAGATACAAAATCCCTATGTCTACTGGATTGTATTGATCCTCGGTCAGGATTTTCTTTACTGGTTCCTGCATACCGTTGGCCACTATGTAAGGTTCTTCTGGGCCATGCACGTTACCCATCATTCCTCAGAACACTTTAACCTCACTACGGGTTTCCGGTCTACTGTATTCGAACCCTTGTACCGTGTCTTCTTTTACCTGCCACTGGCTTTTATGGGTTTTTCAGCACTGGATATTCTTTTTGCGTACCTCGTTACCCAAATCTACGGGAACATAGTCCATACCCAAACCGTTGGAAAACTACACCCTGTTATTGAATATATTTTTGTGACTCCATCCCATCACCGGGTACACCACGCCAGTAATGTACGTTATCTGGATAAAAACATGGGGATGGTTCTGATCCTCTGGGACCGCTGGTTTGGCACTTTCCAGGAAGAACTTCCAACAGACGAAATAAAATATGGCTTAACGACACAACCTGCAGACACGGGCCCCGTTAACATTATTTTCCACGAGTTTATAGCCCTTTCCTCTGATATAAAGAAGGCGCCAACCTTTAAAGACAAGATTAAATATGCCCTTTATCCACCGGGATGGAGCCATGATGGCAGCACGAAGATTGCTAAAGTTTTGCAGCAAGAGCTGAAGGCTGCAGAGCACGGAAAATAATTTTTTTTAATTAACTATTGACAAATTAAATTTTGTTTGTACATTTGGCGAAACGAAAATAAAAAAAGGCTTTTAAGCAGGCCGCCCAACAAAAGAAAAGATGAACAACATTACTACATATTGGTTTGGTTATTTTTACTACTTTAGTAAGAGCCGGGACTAATATGCAAGAAATATAACAATATAACTGTATACAAAAGTCCCGGCCTGAAGCCGGGACTTTTTTTGTTTTAAGCAAAATGAAGAAAGCAACACGAGTAGCAATTCAAGGTATCAAAGCATCATTCCACGAGGAAGCTGCATTCAAATTTTTCGGTAAAGACATTCAAACTGTGGAGTGTAACTCCTTCAAACAGACTTGCGAAAAGCTGGAACAGGGAGAAGCAGACTTCGTAGTGATGGCCATAGAAAATTCTATTGCCGGAAGTCTGCTTCCAAACTACACCCTGCTGCGAGAATTCAATTTTGCCATCACCGGTGAGGTTTATCTTCCCATCCAATTACATCTGATGGCTTTGCCTGGCGTAAAACTGAAAGATGTAAAATATGTTACTTCTCATCCTATCGCCCTCCGCCAGTGCATCGATTTCATTGATGAATTCCCTCACCTTCAGGTGGTAGAAAGCGTGGATACAGCAGCTTGTGCAAAGAAAATCCGCGATGAGCAGCTTACCGATACTGTAGCTATTGCCAATACCCTTGCTGCAGAGTTATATGGCCTGACCATCCTGGAAAGAAGGATTGAATCGAACAAGAAAAACTTCACCCGCTTTCTGATTCTGAAAAAGGACAAATCAGAAGACGACAGAGAGATCAACAAGGCCTCTGTTTGTTTCCAGGTCAGCAATCATGTGGGTGCTTTATCACAGGTGCTCAACATCTTCGCCAGTTACGAAGTTAACCTGACCAAGATCCAGTCCATGCCGGTATTGGGAAAAAGGAACGAGTATTATTTCTATGTAGACATCGAATGGAACAACATGGAAAAGTACGATACTGCAGTACGTAAAGCCTTGAAGTACACCGTCAATTTTAATATCATGGGCGAATACGCCAAAAACGACAAAGTATAATTTAAAGAACAAAAATATTTAAAACTAAAAAACCCCACCAATAATGAAACTAAATTTGAACATTCAGCCATTAAGCAGCTGGTTAAACGTAAAAAACGAGCCGTTAATCATCTCTGGTCCATGCAGTGCTGAAACTGAAGAACAATTATTATCTACTGCACATTTATTAGCCGCTACAGGAAAAGTATCTGTTTTAAGAGCTGGAATCTGGAAACCACGTACCCGTCCGGGAGAATTTGAAGGTATCGGAAGCATTGGTCTGGAATGGTTAAATAAAGCCAAAGAACAAACTGGCTTACCAACAGCAGTTGAAGTAGCGACAGCGAAACACGTAGAGGAAGCTTTAGCAGCAGGCGTTGATATCCTTTGGGTAGGTGCCAGATCTACAGCAAACCCTTTTACTGTACAGGAAATTGCTGACGCGTTAAAAGGCGTAGATATCCCTGTATTGGTTAAAAATCCGGTAAATCCAGACTTGTCTTTATGGATTGGTGCATTGGAAAGAATCAACAATGCAGGCATCACTAAATTAGGTGCTATCCATAGAGGTTTCTCTTCTTTTGAGAAAAGTTCTTTCCGTAACGAACCAATGTGGGAACTGGCCATCCAGTTGAAAACACTTTGCCCAGGATTACCAATCATCAACGATCCAAGCCATATCTGTGGTAACCGTGAACTGATTCCTTACATTGCACAAAAAGCACTGGATCTTGATATGCAAGGTTTAATGATCGAGTCTCATATTGACCCTTCAGTAGCCTGGACAGATGCCAAACAACAAGTTACTCCTGCCGCTTTAGCAGAACTTGCAGAGCGTTTCAGCCTTCGTAAACCAGAATCTAAAAACGAAGAGTTTACAGATAAACTGGCTGATCTGAGAAAACAAATTGACAAAATCGATGACCTGATGATCCAAAAATTAGGAGAGCGTATGGCAATCGTAGAAAAAATTGGTCAATACAAGAGAGACAACAATGTAACCATTCTACAGGTAAACCGTTGGGATGAGATCATGCAAAAAAGAACTGCCTTTGCAAAAGCACTGAACCTGGACCTGAATTTCACAGAAAGATTCCTGGAACTGGTACACGGTGAATCCATCAGAAAACAAACAGAGATCATGAATGCAGGTAAAGCCGAAAAAGGAATTGCTGCAGAAGCACACACCGAAGTTAAAGCCTAACTATGAGTAAAAATGCGCTTGTTTCTTTTAATGGGAACAGACATATAGACACAGAAATCAGCCTTACTGGTTCTAAAAGCGAGTGCAACAGGGCATTGATCCTGGCCGCGCTAAGCAAAGGAACCGTAAAAGTAGAAAACATGTCTAATGCTGCAGATACCGTTACTTTAGACCGCATTCTGAATAATATTCCGCAAAACCATCCACATCAGCATACCGTTGATGTGGGACCTGCGGGTACAGCAATGCGTTTCCTTTCTGCTTATTTATCTGCTGCAAATGGTAATTTCTTACTTACCGGAACAGAACGGATGAAACAACGGCCGATCGGAATCCTGGTAGAAGCACTGAAAGCAATTGGCGCAGAAATCACCTATGCAGGAGAAGAAGGCTTTCCGCCGCTAAACATCACAGGTCCTTTAAACCAAAAAACCAATACGGTAAAGATTAAAGGCGATGTGAGCAGCCAGTACATTTCTTCATTATTAATGGTAGCCCCTGCATTAAAACATGGGCTTACCTTAGAAATAGAAGGAGAACTGACTTCTCTTCCCTACGTGAATATGACGCTGGATATGCTTAAAGAAGCAGGTATTACACACAGCTGGTCTGAAAACAGGATCACTATCGAACCACAGCCTTTCCAATCTGCAACACTAACTGTAGAACCAGACTGGAGCGCTGCTTCTTATTGGTATGCTATTGCAGCCCTGGCAGAGAAAGCACAGATCAGCTTACCCTACCTGAAAGAGAAAAGTCTTCAGGGCGATAGCCGTATCCGTCAAATCATGCTTGCTTTTGGCGTAGAGACAACAAAAACCTCCAATGGCATCTGCCTAACCAGTTCTGATAAAAACTTCAGCAAGGAAATTCTTGATTTGAAAGATTGTCCAGACCTGGCACAAACCATTATCGTCTGTGCGGCAGCTCTTGGAAAAAACCTGGCCTTTACAGGACTTGAAACCCTAAAGATTAAAGAAACAGACCGGGTAAAAGCACTGCAGAATGAACTGGCTAAAATTGGTGTAGTTTTGACTGAAACCAATAAGGTATATACCTTAAATTGCGGTAAACTTGAATTTCCTGAACGCGTTAGCTTCGCTACTTACGAAGACCACAGGATGGCTATGGCATTTGCCCCGCTGGCCTTGCTGATCAAAGAGGTAGTACTGGAAGAAATGGATGTGGTTGAAAAATCCTATCCCGATTTCTGGAGAGACTTACAAAAAGCAGGTTTTACCGTAAATGAAATCTAATTTTAAATAAAAAAATATGGCTGGAAATACCTTCGGGCAATTGTTTAAAATATCCACCTTTGGTGAATCACACGGAAAAGCGATTGGAGTTATCATAGACGGTTGTCCTTCACAATTACCCATAGACATGGAGTTTATCCAGTCAGAACTGGATAAAAGAAGACCGGGGCAATCCAAGATCACTACTCAGAGAAAAGAAAGTGATACGGTGGAAATCCTGTCCGGGATTTTCGAAGGTCAAAGTACAGGAACACCAATTGCCTTGCTGATCCCTAACGAAGACCACAGATCAAAGGATTATGAACACAACAAAGACGTTTATCGTCCATCACACGCCGACTATACCTATGACGCCAAATATGGTATCAGGGACCATAGAGGCGGCGGTCGTTCTTCTGCCCGCGAAACAGCTGCAAGAGTTGCGGCTGGAGCTGTAGCTAAATTGCTATTGAAGCACCATGGGATCGAAATATTTGCTCATGTTTCTGCAGTCGGAAAGATCAACGCACCTCATCTTGACAATCTTAAAATCGAGGAGTTGCTTCAAATCAGAGAAGAAAACATTGTACGCTGTGCGGATCCGGCAACGGCAAAAGAAATGATCGGATGCATTGATGCTGTCAGAAAAGAAGGAGATACCATTGGCGGCAAGGTAAGTTGTCTTATCCGTAACTGCCCTCCCGGTCTGGGTGATCCGGTTTTCGATAAGTTACATGCAGATCTTGGCAAAGCAATGCTTAGCATCAATGCAGTACATGGATTTGAATATGGTTCTGGCTTTTCAGGCAGTGAAATGAGAGGGTCAGAACACAATGACATCTTTCTTCCCGCCAGTGGAGCGCCCAAAACCCTGACCAATTTTTCTGGTGGAATCCAGGGTGGAATCTCCAATGGAATGGAAATCAATTTCACCGTTGCATTTAAACCTGTAGCCACCATTATGCACAATCAGCAAACCATTAACGCAGCCGGAGACGCCGCAGAGATTAAAGGCAAAGGACGCCATGATCCATGTGTGGTTCCAAGAGCAGTCGTTATTGTCGAAGCTATGGCAGCACTGGTCCTTGCAGACCATTTGCTCAGAAACAAAACAAGCAGGCTATAGCCTGCTTGTTTTGTTTTAATCGTTTGCTATCCTGAGGTAGACTCAGAAAGATAAGGCAAATTAAAAAATAGAAGGATATTTAGAAGCATTCGTATCGTGCATCATCTGGTAAACAGCTTCTACAACGTCATCCACTGAAGGTTTGCTGAAATAATCTCCGTCAGAACCATATGGCGGGCGATGTGCTTTTGCAGCTAAAGTTTTAGGCTGCGCATCCAAAGAATAATATCCTTGCTGGTCTTCCAGGATCTGCTGCAGAATATAAGCGCTGGCACCACCTGGAACATCCTCATCAACAACCAGTAACTTATTGGTTTTCTGTAAAGAACCTGCACAAACTTTGTTCAAGTCAAATGGCAACAAAGTCTGCGGATCAACAATTTCTACAGAAATCCCCATTTGAGCCAGTTCCTCGGCTGCTTCTTCCACTATACGTAACGTCGAACCATAAGAAACCACAGTGATATCTGTACCCTCCTGAATGACCTCAGCCTGCCCAAGCGGAACAGTATAAGATCCAACATTTTCAGGTAATTTCTCTTTCAAACGGTAACCATTCAAACATTCTATAACAATAGCAGGCTCATCAGAACGGAATAAGGTATTGTACATTCCAGCAGCCTGCGTCATATTACGAGGTACACAAAGATGTAATCCGCGCAAAGAACCTAAAATCATTGAAATCGGAGAGCCCGAATGCCACACGCCTTCCAGCCTGTGTCCACGCGTCCTGATGATCACCGGTGCTTTCTGTCCGGCTTTAGTCCGGTAAGATAAACTGGCCAGATCATCACTCAAAATATTTAAAGCGTACAGCAGATAATCCAGGTACTGGATCTCAGCAATTGGCCGTAAGCCACGTAAGGCCAAACCAATTCCCTGCCCTACAATAGTCATTTCACGAATGCCGGTATCGGTAATCCTCAATTCACCATATTTGGCTTGTAAACCGGCAAAACCCTGATTTACATCACCAATATTGCCCAAATCTTCTCCAAAAGCAACCAAACGCGGGTCACGGGCAAAATTAGCATCGAAACAAGCATTTAAAATCTCCCTTCCATCTACCATTTTCCCTTGCTCTTCGTATTCAGCAGCTACCTGATCTACCAGGAAAGGACTTTCTTTTCCATCTGTAAACAATTTGGAATTGTAACGATCTATATTCAGGTCTTCCTGCTGGGCATACCATTGCACAAGCGCACTACGCTCTGCAGACGGTTTATCGATTGTTAAACGCAACGCTCTTCTTACCGAAGAAAATACTTCTTTACGCTGGGCATCTGCAGCACCAGATAATTCCGATGCAATTTTAGTTAACCTGCTGTCACCTTTGGCTAAAGCAGAAACCATATTAACAACCTGGTCTTTTTCCGTTTTAATAGAAGCCAGGTATTCATTCCAGGCTTCTTTCTGCGCATCACGCACCAGTTGTTTAGCCGTTGCTTCCAGCTCGGTAATCTCTTCTTCCGTAATCATGGCTGATTCGATCATCCATTTACGCATCTGAAGGATACAATCGTATTCCCGCTCCCATTCCAGGCGCTGTTTATCTTTATATCTTTCGTGTGAGCCGGAAGTCGAATGTCCCTGAGGCTGGGTAACTTCGGTTACATGGATCAATACAGGAACATGCTGTTCCCGGCAAACCTCAATGGCCTGCTGATACGTCTCGCAAAGTGCCGGGTAATCCCAGCCCCTCACTTTATAGATTTCATAACCCTCTGCATTTTCATCCCGCTGGAAACCTTTTAATATTTCCGATATGTCTTCTTTTGTTGTCTGATATTTTGCAGGAACAGAGATTCCATAAGCATCGTCCCAGATAGACATCGCCATTGGAATCTGTAAAACCCCAGCAGCATTAATAGCTTCGAAGAAAACACCTTCAGAAGTAGAAGCATTACCAATAGTTCCAAAAGCCACCTCATTTCCATGAACGGAGAAATTTTTCAAATAACTCAATTCCGGATTTTCACGATAAAGTTTGGAGGCATAAGCCAATCCAACCAATCTGGCCATCTGTCCGCCGGTTGGTGCAATATCAGACGAGCTGTTCTTCATCTCAGTAAGATCTTTCCAGCTGCCGTCTTCATTAATAGAACGCGTAGCAAAATGACAGTTCATTTGTCTTCCTGCCGAAGCAGGATCTGCTTCTACACTGGGATTTGCATAGAGTTGCGCAAAAAATTCCTTCAGTGTACATATACCTGTTGCAAAAGCAAAGGTTTGGTCTCTGTAATAGCCAGAGCGCCAGTCACCGTTCTTAAAGGCCTTGGCCATGGCAATTTGAGGCAATTCCTTACCGTCACCAAAAATGCCAAATTTTGCCTTACCTGTTAAAACTTCCTTACGTCCCAACAAACTCGCCTGCCGACTTTCATAAGCGATCTTATAATCGTTAATCACAATCGTTTTGAAGTCTTCAAAACTTAACTCGGAAGCATCAATAGGGTTCGTAGTAAGTTTATTATTTGGCGTCATAAGCATTTATGTTACGGCACAAAGATAAACATTTTATAAAGCCGGGGTTAACGATGTAACGTAATTTATATATTGGAATACTTTTTGAAATAACAATTTAAACATTAAATTTGTTTAAAACATACAAACATGAAAAAGTTAATCGTCCTATTTTCCTTCATCTTAGGTATAGCAGTTTCAACAAACGCTCAAACTAAACCTGCAGAATTTAAATTTGATAAAGAATCTTATGACTTCGGTAAAATTCCGTTGGGAAAGCCAGTTTCAGTAGAATTTAAGTTTACAAACGTTGGTGAAACACCGCTAATCGTGTCAAATGTGCAGACCACTTGTGGTTGTACAGTTCCTGAATACACCAAAACTCCGGTACAAAGCGGTAAGACTGGTGTCATCAAAGTAACCTATAATCCAGCTGGTGCTGCGCTTCCTTTCAGCAAAAGCATTACCATCACTTCAAATGCAAAAACGACTACTAAAGTTTTGTACATTAAAGGTGAAACCGTTGCCGGATCAACCAAGTAAAAATTTAACTTAATTTTTTAAATTAAAACCTCGTTAATCAACGAGGTTTTTTATTTTTGTGCCATGCCAAAAATATCCGAAAAAGGAGTTCAGATGCCTGCATCTCCTATCAGAAAACTCACCCCCTTTGCTGATCAAGCAAAAAAAGACGGTAAAAAAGTATATCATTTAAATATAGGTCAGCCGGACATTGAAACGCCGGAGGGCATGCTGAATGCAATCAAGAACATTGACTTTAAAGTTTGGGCCTATACCCCATCAGAAGGCACTTTGGCATATCGGACAAAGTTGACCGAATACTACAATAAACTGGGGTATAACATTACACCCGAAGACATACTGGTTACCGTTGGAGGTTCTGAAGCCATTACCATTGCTATGCAGACCTGCGTCAATGAAGGCGATGAAATCATTATCCCGGAACCTTTCTATGCCAATTATAATGGATTTGCCTGCATGAGCAATGTCGTGGTAAAACCTATTCTGTCTTATATAGAGAATGGCTTCGCCCTTCCGCCTATTGCAGAGTTCGAGAAACTTATCACAGAGAAAACAAAGGCTATTATTATATGTAATCCAAACAATCCAACCGGGTATCTATATTCAAAAGAAGAATTGGAAGCATTAAAAGCGCTCTGCTTAAAATATGACCTGTTCTTGTTCTCTGATGAAGCTTACCGCGAATTCTGTTACGACGGCCGGGAATTTATTTCTCCTATGCACCTGGAGGGTATTGATGACAATGTAGTCGTTATGGATACCGTATCTAAGAGGTATAGCGCATGTGGTGCCCGCTTAGGTTGTCTGATCACCAAGAATAAAGAAGTGATCAAATCAGGATTAAAATTTGCACAAGCGCGCTTAAGTCCGGGCATGGTAGAACAAATTGCCGGAGCTGCAGCAGTAGACACACCTGATAGTTATTTTGAAAAAGTAAATAAAGAATATACTTTAAGAAGAGATACCTTGGTATCCCGTTTAAATGCAATGGAAGGCGTGGTTTGTCCAAACCCAGGTGGTGCATTTTATGTCGTAGCCAAATTCCCTATAGACGATGCCGACAAATTCTGTCAGTGGATCCTGGAAAGCTTTGAGCATGAAGGACAAACTGTCATGATGGCACCAGCTACCGGATTTTATTCCAGCAAAGATTCTGTAAAGAATGAAGTGCGTATGGCGTATGTTTTAAACACCGACGACCTGAATAAAGCCATGGATTGTTTAGATATTGCTTTAAAACAATATCCTGGCCGTAAATTGGCATAATTTTCGTAACTTTGTATGCTGATGACAGACGGGAGTAGTTAAACCTCAGATCATCAGCATAGTACTGGGGCCGTTTTGGATTTGACAGGGTGGCGCTGAGTATGTAAGCATGCAGTGCGTTGTACGGAGAGCACTTTAAAGAGAACGTTCACACTATAATTGGCGAAAATAACTACGCCTTAGCTGCCTAATTTAGAATTAGCCTAGCTTTTGTCCCTCTAACTGCTGCATTGTTAGGTTAGAATCCGGGGCATCGAAATAATAATGCTGGCAATTGTATGGTGCGATGCAGTTGCGAGATAAAGCATCTAAGGAGACAAGCAAGGTCGGCTACCAGCCCGTTTGCTCCCGACAATTAATTGGAAGATAAGCATGTAGAAGGCATAATTTATCACACAACTGGACAAGGGTTCGAACCCCTTCGGCTCCACCAGGATCAATGTTAAAACAAACTAAAATCCTGCAATCAAATGATTGCAGGATTTTGTTTTATGGTTAAATGGATAACAAAACGCAATTAATCTAACCATTAACTGTAACATCAATCATTTTATTTGATCTGAACAAATAAATCATCCCAAATAAAGTGAAACAAATCTTCTCCACACTTATACTGACATTTTTAAGTCTCGTATCATTTGCACAGGTAAATACTTTCACTATTGATAGCAGCAAATTAAATAAACCCTTAATGCTTGTATTGGATACCATTTACAAGGCCGACCAGGGCAACAGGTACAGAGCGATGGATCTTTCCAAGGCTAAAGCCGCTCCCTCCCGGGTTGATTCTGCAGTACATGCGGCCCATATAGCCGATAGCTTGAATTTAATAAAAGTAACGCAAATTCTTGATAAACATGGATGGCTTGGTCCGCAGGATGTGGGTATAGAGGGCAGCAATGCCTTATTTCTCGTCATCCAGCATGCCAGCCTTGCAACACAGCAAAAATATTTACCGATGATAAGGACAGCCGTAAAAGACGGTAAGACCTTATCAAGCAATTTAGCCTTGTTAGAAGATCGCGTAAACATGCGAGAAGGGAAAACCCAAGTTTACGGTAGCCAACTCTTTAGAAACAGATCAACCGGAAAGATGTGTTTTTACCCCATTACCGACCCAGACCATGTTGACGAGCGACGCAAAGCTATGGGGCTGCAGCCAATTGCAGAATACGCTAAGTATTTTAGCCTAACCTGGGATGTTGAAGAATATAAAAAGGACCTGCCTGAGATTGAAAAATTAATTAAAGAATATAAATTAACTCCCAAAGACTTTCGAAGTTTCTAAACGCGGCAACCTGTAAGTTCAGTCACCAATATAGCCCAAGCAGATAAATTATAGAAATGACAAAATTTCTGTAAAACTAAGCTGTTTCATAAATTATTGAATTTAGTTCTTTTCTATACTGTGACGCACTTTTTCCGGTAAATTCTTTAAACGACTTATTGAAATGACTAAAATTATTAAATCCGCTTTCGTAACAGATATTAGCGATACTGGTTGGCTTTTCTGCTAAAAGTTTTGAAGCATGTACAACTCGGTACTCGTTAACAAAAGCAGTAAATGTCTTTTTGGTGATTTTTTTAAAATACCTGCAGAAGGAAGGCACAGTCATATTCGACATAGCAGCTATTTTTTCTAAACTGATTTGAGTATTGAAATGATCTTTAACATAATTGAAAACCATATTAATTCTCTCATTATCCTGAACCTGCATTTCGAGCGAAAACCCAGATGCATTTAAAATTTTATAATCGTCTGTACTTTGAAGACTTTTCAAAACTGCCAATAGCGCTAAAAGTCTTTCAAAAGGCAATAACCCCTCCAGTTTCTCTATCTGCTTTCCAACAACCCTTTTGGTTTCCTTTCCAAAAGCGATCCCCCCTTTCGCTTTATCAAAAAGCTCTTGTATAAATCTGGTTTCCTGTAAGCCTAAAAATCCTTCACCAAGGAAATCTGGTTTCATTTGGACCACCGTTTCATTTTTGTTGCCTGTATTGTAATCCGTAAAGCCACAATGCGGAAGGTTACTCCCGATTAAGATCAAATCTCCATCGGTATAATAAGATATATGACTACCAATTTGTCTCTTTCCTGCGCCCCCATTTACAAAAACCATCTCAATTTCCGGATGATAATGCCATAAATGAGCCTTGTTATTCGCTTTCGTTAAATATTTAGAATAGTAGAACGAACTTCCAAAAGAAGGCTCCACCACTTCATATCCAGGCTTTATTGCTTTCATATCTTATCGGTAAAACAACAGAAAATATACTTTATTGCTATTTTTAATAACAAAAATACATATAAATGTTAATATAGCATAGATATTGGAAAATATACAATCACTAATACTAACTGTATGTCAGTAACTTAGCTTTATAAAATAATTATAACTCTTTAAAAATTACTGATATGAAAAACTTATTCAAAATTAGCTTAATAGCTACAGTTCTTTTTAGCAATGCAGGCGCATATGCAAATAATGATGATCTCTCCTTGAAAGTCAAAAATGAAAAAGAAAAAATCATTCGTCTTTCTATAAATCAGACTCAGGATATGGAAGTAACCTTCTACGATGTAGATAACGATATCCTATATCAAAAAAAAGGTCAGGTATTAGCGGGATCAAGCAAAATTTATAATTTAACTGCTTTTCCCGATGGAGATTATGTTATGAAGTTAGAAGCAGGCTCAAAATTAATTGAATATCAAATCAATATTAAAAATGATATAGCTTCAGTTTCGATGCCGTCAATTAAAGAAGTCTTTAAACCAATTTTGACAAAGAAAAACGGACTGGTTACCCTTAATTTAGACAATAAAAGTCAGAACCCTGTTGAACTTATAATATTTGATGAATTCAATAATGAGCTTTACACCAAAGTTTATAAAGATTCAGCAAAGCTATCTCAGAAATTTAATGTTGGTAAAACATCAGCAAAAAAATTGACTTTTATTTTAAGATCTGAAGACCAGGATTTTAATAAAACAATAGACATAAACTAAATGAAAAACGCCCCAAAAGAGGCGTTTTTCAATTTCATCTTAAAATAGAGAAGATTTCTCCAGATTCAATTACACCCCTTACCTCCTTGTGTCCATCATCGCATATTGTTCTCATGTTAATCATTTTGTATTAAAAATCGATTAAACAGTACGGTTAAAAATTAGACATCTGAATTCAACTAAATGATTTAGATAAATTTTCAATATTCTTATTCAAAAAAATAACATTTTATTTGCGCAAGCAAATACTTGCTTTTATATTTGCAATCACTTACTTGCATATCATGAAAGCCAGACGAGATGTATACCAGGCCATAGCCGACCCTACCCGCAGAGAAATCATTAACCTTCTGGCAGCCCAGCCTTACAATGTTAATTCCATTGCAGAAAAATTTGACATGACCAGACAAGCCATCTCTCTACACGTCAAGATACTTGTCGATTGTGGACTTATTACTATCAAACAAAGCGGTAGAGATCGGTTCTGTGAAGTGAAATTAGACCAACTGGATGAAGTAACCACCTGGGTAGAACAATCTAGAAAACTTTGGGTGAGAAGATTCGAAAAATTAGATCAATATTTAAGCGAAGTAAAAACTAAAAACGATGAAAAAAGACCATAAAGAACTTTTAATAACGCATTTATTTGACGCTGCTCCTGAGCTTGTTTTTGAAGCCTGGACAAACCCTGAACACCTAAAACACTGGTATGCACCTGATGGCTGTACAGTCGAATTCAAAACCATAGAAGTAAAAGAAGGCGGCCAGTTCCATTCCTGCATCTACGATCCTGTGCATGGACAGTGCTGGATCAAAGGCACCTACCAGGAGGTGACCTTTCCTGAAAAATTAGTTTTCTCCATGATCCTCACCAATGAACACGGCGATACAGTTAGCTCGGTAGAAGCCGGGAAGCCAGAGGAATGGCCGCAAGCTATTCTTACTACAATTACATTTACACCCATAGGCAAACAGACCAAGGTTACATTACACCAAACTGTTGACGAAGAAGAAGCTAAAAAAACAGGCGCTTATCAAAGTTGGTTCAATATGTTCGACCGTTTAAATCTATTATTAAGCCAATAAATTTATCCCTGCTGCTTCCTGTTCTTTCCACAAAACAAGAAGTAGCGGTATTGTTACCTATTTATGCGCTTATAACCTTTCTAAATAAGGTTTTGACTTTCAAATTACATTTATCTCTTTGTATATTTAATGTCATAAACACACCGCTATGCGTTATAAAAAAACTGTTACCTTATCCATATTACTTGCTACAGTAGTCATGCTAAGTGCATTTATGCCGAAACAGCAACAAGAAAGAAAAGCAACAAACCTAAAGGTTCTACCTAAAGACATCAGCCATGAAGAACTAGACAAAATTATGGATGGATGGAAAGTTGCCCTAGGCGTAAAATGTAATTTTTGCCACGCTGCAAAAAAAGACGATCCAAAAAGACTGGATTTTGCAAGTGATGAAAAACCTGAAAAAGAAATTACCCGAAATATGGTTCGTATGACCGCTAAGATTAACAGCAAATACTTCCATGTTAAAGACAAAAAAGATGGGAAAGCAATGCTGGCTGTATCCTGTATTACCTGTCACAACGGGAAAGAGCATCCTGAAGCCAACTAAATCTTAAGAAAATTAACGCGAGGGGTGTAATCAAATACACCCCTCGCTTTTTTTATAACCATTGATCAAATTTCTGGATGAACCAGCGTTTAACCAGTTGAGTGAGTAAACAATAGCTCACCAGGATAACCAATAACCATGGAAAATAGGCCAATGGCAGAGCCTGGAGTTTTATAAAGCTTGCAAATGGCGTAAAAGGTATCACTATACCGATCAGCATCACTGCCGAGGTTAAAGCCACTACCGGTGCCGTAGCCCAGCTTTGAATAAATGGTATTTTACGCGTCCGGATCATATGGACAATCAGCGTCTGCGACAACAAGCCTTCTACAAACCAACCGGTTTGAAACAAGGTCTGGTGCGCAGGGCTGTTCGCTTTAAAAACAAAATACAGTACGGCAAAAGTCGCATAGTCAAAAATAGAGCTGATCGGACCAACAAAGAGCATAAACCGGCTAATACCACTGGCATCCCATTTCTGTGGTTTTTCCAGAAAGTCCTCATCCATCCTGTCCCATGGAATAGAGATCTGGGAAATATCATACAGCAAATTCTGGATCAGCAAATGAATTGGCAACATTGGCAAAAAAGGAAGGAATGCACTTGCCCCCAGCATACTGAACATGTTTCCAAAATTGCTGCTGGCGGTCATTTTAATATATTTAATAATGTTCCCGAAGGTTCTCCTTCCGTAGATTACCCCTTTGCGCAGCACCATCAGGTCTTTTTCCAACAAGATGATATCTGCACTTTCCTTTGCAATGTCCACCGCTGTATCTACAGAAATACCTACATCTGCATCCCGAAGCGCAGCAGCATCATTAATTCCATCACCCATAAATCCAACCGTATGGCCCTTGCCCTGCAACAGTTTTACAATTCTTGATTTCTGGATAGGGCTTAATTTGGCAAAAATACTCGTATTGTCCAGCTGTACGGTCAGTTCCGGATCCGACATTTGTTCAATCTCTGGTCCAAGCAGCACCTGTTCAATAGAAATACCTACATCCCGGCAAACTTTCCTGGTCACCACATCATTATCTCCAGTCAATACTTTTACATGAATGCCCAATTTCTGTAAACCTTCAATGGCCGGTTTAGCTGAAGATTTCGCCGGATCCAGAAAACCTATAAAACCAGTCAGGATCAGATTACACTCATCATCCACACTGTAATTGGCCGAACGTGGTTTATACTCCTTAATGGCCACCAGTAATACCCGAAGTCCATCCTCGTTAAGTCTCCTTGAAATCCTCAATACCGTATTCCGCATCGACTCATCCATCGCCACCACCTTATCTTTTTCCCTGTGCAGTTCATGATCTTCCCCAGGTTCAAAAGCAAAAGAACACAGGTCCAGCATTTCCTCTATCGCTCCTTTACAGATCAGCAACTGATTGCCATTGGTCTGTTCCAGGATCACACTCATCCGGCGGCGTTCAAAATCAAAAGGAATTTCATCTACTTTTTTAAAGTCCTCATCCACCTTTAAATAATCGTGCAACTCTATATGGTCAAGCACAGCCACATCCAACAAATTCTTCAAACCGGTCTGGTGGAAACTGTTCAGATAAGCCCATTTCAAAACCTCATCATCATCCTCTCCAGATACATTTAAATGCCGTTCCAGTACGATCTTATCCATCGTTAGCGTTCCGGTCTTATCTGTACACAATACATCCATAGCACCTATATTCTGGATGGCGTTTAGACGTTTAACAATCACATTGCGCTTGCTCATGTTCTTCGCACCCTTGGCCAGATTGGCTGTTACAATCATAGGCAGCATTTCGGGCGTTAAACCCACAGCCACCGCAATTCCGAATAACAAAGCTTCAAACCAATCTCCTTTGGTTAAGCCGTTCACCAGAAAAATCAAGGGCACCATCACCATCATATACCGGATCAGCAGCCAGCTTACTTTATTTACTCCTTTATCGAAACTGGTTTCCGCACGTTTGCCAATAATGGCTTTGCCTATAGACCCAAAATAAGTCAGGTTTCCAGTAGTCACCGCAATGGCTGTAGCCGTTCCGCTCACCACGTTGGTGCCCATAAAGCAGATATTATCCAGTTCTAACGGCGATTTATGATCTGTATCAGCAATGACCGTACTTCTTTTTTCCAGCGGCATAGATTCACCTGTAAGCATGGCCTGGCTTACAAAGAGATCTTTAGACTGAATGATCCGGATGTCTGCAGGGATCATATCTCCTGCACTTAAAAAAATGATGTCCCCGGGAACAATTTTTTTAATATCGATCTCTTTCTTTCCCCCTACTTTCCGCAATACGGTAGCCGTAGTTGTCACCATGCTTTTCAGCTGTTCTGCTGCATTATTACTCGTATATTCCTGCCAGAACCTCAATATAGAACTCAAAAACACCATCACCCCAACTACAATAACAGTCTTATAATCCCTGTCTTCCGGCGCGGCAAACCATACATCCATAAAAAAAGAGATCACAGCTAAAGCCATTAACACCCCAATAAAAGGGTTTAGAAAGGCCTGTATAAATTGCACGTACCAGGCAGGAGCCTTTTTATGCTGGATCTCGTTATAACCAAACTGTTTAATCTTATCGGTTACCAACCTGGGTCCTAATCCCTCAGGATGGCTGTTCAGCATTGCATAACAGGCATCATCGCCTAACCTGGCCACGTTACGCAATTTGGTAACGGCTACTTCATCAAACCCGGAAACATTCCTTGGATGGATCATTTTTAACTCTTTCATAACTCTGATTGTTGTCCTGTTAATTCCCAACTGTCCTTCATTTCAGCTCGTTCTATATTGAGCCTGCTGACCATTTTTTCCATAAGATCATTTTGATTGCCGGCAGAAATGATTTCTGCCGTAATTATTGCATTGGTGGGATCGCCATTATCGCTGCTGGTGAGTGCACGCAGCATCAATTTATTGTCGTTACCAATATTTTGCAGGAGTAAAACCCTGATGTGGTTTTCAACTTCTTCTTTACACTTAATTACAATAAGATATTCGGTTTCCGCAGATTCGTATTTTTGAAAAACACTGATATTACCCAACTTTAATCCTAAGGGACGAAGCATGAGATGGGCCAGGACAATAAAAGTCGCACCTATGGCTGCCTCCGGGAAAAATCCCATACCGCTAAGGGCTCCAATAGCTGCAGAGCACCAAAGCGTGGCTGCGGTATTAAGTCCGCGGACATTCGGGCCATCTTTCATAATCACACCTGCACCCAAAAATCCAATACCGCTAACCACATAAGAGGCTACCCGCCCACTTGCATCGCCGCCGATTTTAACGGAAAGTGTGATAAATATTGATGCTCCGAGCGATACCAGTGTATTGGTTCGCAAACCGGCAATTCTTTGGCGCCACTGGCGCTCTATACCTATACCTGCACCCAAAACCAGGGCCAGTAAAAGGCGTGTTGCAAAGTCTAGTGTTGTTAACATAGCTTTTTGTTTCTATTCCCTTTTCAGGAATAGTCAAAAGAGCCTATGCTGAAAGAGGAGGGTAAATAATAAATGGGTTATAACACGGAGGCTTATCCATATGAGTTCTTGTTTTATTGTGGCACAAAAGTAGGTATCGGTTTTCTGGATTATTGTTAGAAAACCATTAGAATATTGTTATAATGTTATTAGAAATGGCTTACCGGTTACTAGAACTGGATGAGGTGTTAGGATTTGGAACATCTCTCACCCCTCTGCAATTTGCATAGAAAATTTTACGCTGTTGATGAGGCGGCCTCAGAGATCTGTGCGCTTCTTCAGCGCACCTGATATCATTAGCCCCGAATCAATAGCCTGTTTTTTTGCAAAAATTCACCTCTTTATCCGTGAATCGCTTCTTTATTTCCAAAACTCCGGATCAGCTCACCTTCAAATTCCAGCCATTCTTTCCAGCGTTTCTCTACATCCACATCAATGGTATACTTACGCGCAAAATTTAAAAAAGTCGTATAATGACCCGCCTCCGAAACCATAAGGTCATGATAGAACTTGGCCAGTTCCTGATCCTTAATATTCAACGACAATACACGGAAACGCTCACAACTCCTCGCTTCAATCATGGCCGCAAACAGCAAACGATCAATAAATGCAGAATTCCGGCTGCCATCCCTGCGGCTAAACTTCACCAAACGCCCAACATAATTGTCCTTGCGTTCCCGTCCAAGTGTATACCCCCGTTTCTTAATGATCTCCACCACCATTTGAAAATGCTGCATTTCCTCTATCGCAATTGCAGTCAGTTCCTCCACCAAATCCATATGCTCAGAATTATTGGCAATCAGTGTAATCGCATTTGTAGCCGCCTTTTGTTCGCACCAGGCATGGTCCGATAAAATTTCTTCTAGGTTTGATTCAGCAATATTTGCCCATCGCGGGTCTGTCAATAATTTTAATCCAAGCATGAGGTGATCTGTAAATTCTTCGTCCCCAAAATTAGGAATAATCACAGGGATTAAAAATTATGCATTAAAAACAGCTAATTTTAGCCAGAATTTAAAGAAATGGAGCAACAAAAGATATTGATCATCGGACTGGTCTGGCCCGAGCCTGAATCATCAGCCGCAGGCACAAGAATCGTTCAACTGATCAAACTCTTCCACCGTTCAGGTTACCACATTTCCTTTGCTTCCGCAGCGTCAAAAAGCGAATTCAGTTGTAATCTGAAAGCCCTGCAGGTCACAGAATACCCCATCAAACTCAATGACTCCGGCTTTAACGAACTCCTTAAAACGCTTCAGCCCGATATCGTTCTTTACGACCGTTTCATGATAGAAGAACAATACGGCTGGCGGGTACATCAGGAATGCCCCGGAGCATTAAAAATACTGGATACAGAAGACCTCCACTTTCTGCGTCAGGCCAGGCAGC
>Ga0157370_10000382_pt1 | contig 55802 bp, 54 predicted proteins | sample C35metaG_FD_113463 | JGI IMG/M metagenome (GOLD analysis project Ga0157370, IMG submission 113463) | Corn rhizosphere microbial communities from Kellogg Biological Station, Michigan, USA - C3-5 metaG | ecosystem: Host-associated > Plants > Roots > Rhizosphere > Soil | place: USA: Michigan...
ATCTTAAGCTGTGCATCATTGTATAACTCCTCAAATTTTACATGAAGATCAAAAAATCGCTTTCCGCGAATGTTCCAGTGAATACCTCTAAGGTTTTGGTAATACACCTGAAAATTAGAGAGCAGTATATTAAGCTCTGCAGCAATTACTTCTGTTTCTTTTACCGGCAATCCCAGTATATTCCTTGCTTCAGTTTGTTTTTTAGTCGTCATAGTGTGTAATTTGTTTTAAATCGCTGTAAGTTTAATAGCATAAAATTATATAAATTTAATTATTTAAAGTATAGGAAATATCAATAGTTTTTATAATTTTATCATAAAAATCTATCATAATGACTATTACCCAATTACACTATGTACTTGCCGTTGCCGAACACAAAAATTTTACGCTTGCTGCCGAAAAATGCTTTGTGACCCAGCCTACACTTAGTATGCAGATACAAAAACTTGAAGAAGAACTTGGTATACAAATTTTTGACCGTGGCAAAAAACCTATTCAGCTTACTGATGTTGGTCAGAAAATTGTTCAGCAGGCTAAGAATATAGTGAATGAATCGGGACGTATTAAAGACATTGTAGATCAGCAGAAAGGTTACATAGGAGGTGATTTCAGGGTGGGAATCATCCCTACGATCATGCCTACGCTTTTACCTATGTTTATTGGTAATTTTATACATAAATATCCTAAAGTAAACCTTATTATAGAAGAGCGCCCAACCGAAGAAATCATTAAAATGGTTAAAAATGGCCAGCTGGATGCAGCTATTGCAGCTACCCCGCTTAATGAGGAAACTATTAAAGAAATCGTTTTATACTATGAGCCATTTGTAGCTTATGTACCGGAAAACAATCCTGCATTTCAAAAGAAAGAGTTTGATGTAGAAGATCTTGAAGCAAACCTTAATAACTTATTATTGCTACAGGATGGCCATTGTTTCCGTAATAATGTCCTGAACATTTGTAAAGCAACATCTCTGCCATCAGATAATCATTTCCAGATTGAAAGCGGTAGTTTTGAAACTATGGTAAAACTTGCCGATGAAGGCCTTGGAATGACCCTACTACCTTACCTGCATACTTTAGAAATGGAAGGCAAACATAAAGAAAAACTGCGTCAGTTTAAAGAACCAAAGCCATCGCGTGAAGTAAGCCTTATCTTTTCTAAAAAAGAGCTTAAGCTACATATTATAGAAGCTTTAAGGAGCACAATAGCCGGTGTAGTAAAAGGTGCTATTACTTTTCAAAATGTAGATATTACGAGTCCGTTACATAAAAAGTAACAGTCTGTAAATAGAAAAAGGAGCCTTCATGGGCTCCTTTTATTTTTTATTGTTCAACATAAACTAGGCAGGCTTTTAATTCAGGTTTTTCAATCGTGAAATTTGTAAGCCATTCTACTAGTTGTTCAATTTCATAAGGTAAAAGTATTTTAATTGCTTTTTCCACTTCCTTACAAAACAGTATCGGGTCGAAGCTAACGCTTTCCAAAATTGTTTTTGTATAGCTAAACATAGGTCTGGTCATGATATAGCAAATTGTGTTTTTAAGTTACCGGTGATAAGAACGAATATGTAAATGTACTAAAAAATTATTTCCGAAATCGAAATAGTTTTCAACAATTATCATACAAACTTAAAAATACAACAATTTATTAACAGTATTTTAAGACTTGAACGCACGCAGCATTTCTCTTTTACCCGGAGGACCGGGTATTTTTTCTACCCTGAATCCCGCATCGGTCATGGCTTTTTTAATAACTGTTCTGCAAGCATAGGTTACAAGAATACCTTCATTTTTTAATGAAGCATACATCTTTTTAAAAATTTCGGGACTCCATAATTCCGGTTGATACGGGTAGCCAAAAGCATCAAAATAGATCAGGTCATACAAGTTTTCATCTTCTATATCCTGAAAGAACTGTTGCCTTTTAGTCAGGTTAAAATGCGATGCAAGTTGCAATGCCTGTCCCCATTCAGCAATATGCATATCGTTAAACGACTGCTGTTTATCTTCTGCATCAAGCTGTATCGGGTAGTTAAGGCCAAGTACTTCTTCGGGGGTTACAGGGTAGGCCTCTACCCCTGTGTAGTGTATCTCCTGCCCTGTTTTAAGTGTTTCTATATAAGTGATAAAAGCATTAAGCCCTGTACCAAAGCCAATCTCTAAAATAGAGATCGGTTTACCTTGCGTTAATGCCAGTCCATTTTGTATAAAAACATGGTAGGCTTCCTGTATGGCGCCAAACTTAGAATGGTAGGTTTCCTGCATTTCCGGCAGGTAGATTGTTACCGACCCGTCACCCGTGGTTATTATTTCTCTTTTCAATTATTTAATATAAAGTTTTTTTATACGGGGTATCGGACCCTCACATTTTTGCTCGTGGCATTTTACACACGAGGAAACCGCATCATTAAAATGCTTTTTTGCATTAAGCGAATCGTTGTAGATAAGCTCCTGTGCTTTTAAAAACTTAGCCGCCTGTTCTTTAAAAAAGGTATCATTCTCACTTTCATCAGTCATTGCCGAAGCGTGTATCTTTAAAAAGTGCTGCGGAAAGTTGCCAATAGTATCTCCTGTCGTAATACGCTCTTTAAGCCGCATATTGTCTACATACATCTGCTCCATTAGGGCAGCCATTTGCGACATCTCATACATTTTAAACTCTTTCTTTCCTGGCGCTTTTTTGCATGCTGCCTTGGCAGGTATTGTTTCACCCGTTTCAGCTTCTTTTTTACATGCTGAAAGAAAAAGAAGTGTTGTAGATAGAATTATTACTATTAAATTCTTCATTACTTGCTTATCAGTACGCCATCGGCCATAAATTTGTATTCAAATTCAGGCTCAGTTATTTTAGCTATTTCAGCTTCCGATTTTCCACCATCTTTGGCATAATGCCTTAACTGCGCTACCGAAGTCTCACTTACGAAGGCCTTTCCGCTTACAATAGCTTCCTGATCTGCGGCATTAAGCGGCACAAAAAAAGCATAATCTTTAAACTTTACAAAAGATTCTTTTCCGTCAGGCAGTTCCATTGCCATCCAGCAGCCTTTCTTTTGGCATACAGCCTTAATGTTCGATTTAAATTTAATATTTACAGTATCACCTGATTTAAGCGATTTGTATTTTTTAATCATCTCTTCTTTAGAAATAGCTTTATCGGCAAGTATTTTATCTCCAAAAGAAGCATAATCAACCTTAGCAGCCTTTGTCGGTTTTACATCTTTCACTTCAATAGTATTTTCTTGAGGTTTAGATACTCCTGTTCGGTCTTCTAAGGTAGTAACAATACTATCTCCGGAAGCATCTTTAGAAACAACTTTAGTTTCTTTATTCTTTTGGCAGGCAGCAAATAAACTTACTGCTAAAGCCATAAATACTATTTTTTTCATTATTTAACGAAAATTAGAGTTTATGTGACAAATTTATACAGAAACTTTAAGCGTGCAAGTACTAACAACCTATTTCGTCTTTTTATTGCACTTTCTCTCAGAGTGTTAATTTTTAGCCATTCAAAATTACTCATATTTGAGCGGCAGACATTAATTTTTAGTAAATTTGCAATAACACGACCTAAACTTATAAAACCACGAAAACAAAATTTAATGAGTAATAACGCTACTGATGGCATTATCATCAACAGAGCCGAAACGTCAAAAATAAGCACTGTAGATTTTGAAAACCTGCCTTTTGGCAACACGTTTACCGACCACATGCTTATTTGCGATTTTAGGAATGGAGAATGGGAAACGCCTGTAATTAAACCTTACGAGCCTTTTTTAATTGACCCATCTGCAAAAGTATTCCATTACGGACAAGCCATTTTTGAAGGAATGAAGGCCTATAAAGATGAGCAGGATGATGTATGGCTTTTCAGGCCGGAAGAAAATTTTGACCGCTTTAATAAATCAGCTGTAAGGCTTGCAATGCCTGAAGTACCCGAGGAAGTTTTTATCGGAGGATTAAAGAAAATACTTGAGATAGAAAAAGAATGGGTAAAAAAAGGCAAGGGCAATTCACTTTACATCCGTCCGTTTATGATAGCTATAGGATCGGGCGTTATTGCTGCCCCGTCTACACAATACCGATTCATGATTATACTTTCTCCTGCAAGGTCATATTATTCAGGTGAAGTTAAAGTTATCATTGCCGAACATTACAGCCGTGCTGCTAATGGTGGTATAGGCGCTGCTAAAGCTGCCGGAAATTACTCAGGGCAGTTTTATCCAACAAAACTGGCTAATGAAATGGGCTTTCAGCAGATTATCTGGACCGATGATGCAACACACACAAAACTGGAAGAAGCAGGAACTATGAATGTTTTCTTCAGGATAAATGATACTTTATATACTGCGCCTACCAGCGAAAGAATTCTTGACGGTGTGACCCGCAAGAGCCTTATCGAACTGGCTGCACGCGAAAATATTAAGGTAGATGTTCGTTCAGTATTAGTATCAGAACTTATTGAAGCTGCAAACAATGGCAGCCTTAAAGAAATATTTGGTGCAGGTACAGCCGCAGTAGTTAACCCTATTGTAGGTTTTAGCTACCAGGATAAATATTATGAGCTTCCTAAAATTGAAAACTCACTTGCACTAGAACTAAAAGAAAAGCTGAACAACATACAATACAAACTTGCCGAAGACACTTTTGGGTGGACAGTAAAAGTTTAGTATACAGTACACAGTCTGCATAAAATAAAATGGTCAGTAACATTTAATGTGTACTGACCATTTTTATTAAGTTTATTTTTATTGAACATTGACTACTTCCTGCTATTTAAGTATTTCCTCAAAATTAGGTTTAAAGTAATTAGGGCCTTTCATAACCTTACCGTCTTCGCGATAAATAGGTTTACCGTCATGATTCAGTTTGCTCATATTACTACGCTGAATTTCGTCGAAAACCTCCTCAATCTTATACTGCAGGCCATGCTCTATAATTGTTCCGCATAAAATATAAAGCATATCGCCAAGGGCATCGGCAATTTCTACAAGATCATTATTTTGTACCGCTTCAAGATATTCTTCGTTTTCTTCCTTCATAAGGTTGTAACGAAGAAGGTTTACAGCTTCACCAAGCGTAGCTTTAGGCACTTCACTTATGCCAAGTCCAAACGAAGAATGGAATTGTTTTACAGAGTCTAACTGTTTTTTCATTTTTTATAAAATTTACATACTAAAAATAACTAAAAATAGAAGTATAGTATTGTACCTTTGCAAAAAGATTTCAACATGTTCACACCGGGACAAATTAATTTTGCAATATTCTTTATCGTTGTATTTGTGGCATCTATGATTTATGTGTACCGCAAAGACCTTAGCCTGCATAAAAAATATTATAAAGGAAGTTACAAGATACTTATTGCTTTTTTAACCTTTATAGCATTGCTTTTTGTAGTTAAAATATTCCTGAAAGAATAATCCTAAAATATTTTTATTTTTGTAATATATAAAATCCCCATTAATGGGGATTTTTTTTTACTTTGACTTTATGATATTTGCAGATAATAAAAACCAATAAAACAAGATCACACACACAAATGGACGACGAACAAACAACAGCAGCTACTGACAAAACCTACACAGTAGATTCTATCGCAAGCTTTTTTAACAGTACAGGTATTACGCTTAAAATTTACTTACCTCTAGATACAACGCAAAACCCGTATCAATACATAGTATATGATGCTTCTCAGTTAGTAAATGGCGTACAACAAAATGCATTATTCATTTACATGAGAAAAACGACAGACAGTGGTGCAGATCTTTCGGGTTATGATAATGACATTACAATCAGCGCCTTAAATGTACCGTACACTAGCATAACTAAGCTTACTGCACATTCAGGCTTCTCTCCGTTTGATCCTAAAGCAGCAAAAGCGATTGTTACAATTTACCATGACCCTTCCAACACAGTTACTTACAAACAAAACTGTGCTGACAACTTTTTTTCACAAGTGCCCTCAATGGCATCTTCGGTTGCAGCTAACGGAAACTTTCAGTGTACATTACAGTTAGTCGGTACAAACCCAAGAAAAGGGGGAACAAGCTGGATCCCTAAAACATAATTATGATAAAGCCTTATCCAAAACTTATAATTTTTCTTTTTATAAATTTATTTTTCATAAATGGATATTCTCAGTCTATTTATGAAAAGATGCTTGATATTGACAGTCTTATAGAACAAAATGAATATAAGATTGCAGCATCTCAATTTAAAAAAATAAATGAAGCATCATTATCAAAAACGGATAAGGCTTTATACACTTATATAAAAGCGCAGTTATTAAACGGCGAAGACAAGTTCTCTGAATCTTATAAATATTATTTAAAGTCTAAAAAAATGTTTTTGGCCATTGATAGTATAGATAGGGCAATGGATACCAATTTAAAGTTGTATAATGTTATAACTGCACAGCAAAACTACAGCGATATTTATAAAAAGTATTTTAACGAATATATAGATTACGCCTATAAAAAAGGAGATTCTTTACGTATAGCGATAAGCTTTATAATAAAGGGCGAAAATCATTTTGAAAATGGACGGCCTACAGAAAGCATGGCTAATTTTAAAGAAGCCATGGCGATTTTAAAGAAAATCCATAATAAAAAACGGGTTACTCAACTATACTTTAATATTTCAGCCGTTTATAATGAACAGCTAAATAAACCCGATTCTGCCCTGTATTACTTAAACAAGCAGCTAATTGACATCAAGACTGACGGAACTGCTACAGATTTGTGTTACAATTACATCAATCAGGCTTCTTCTTATTACCACATGCACGAACATAAAAAAGCTATTGAATATTTAAAGTTAGCCGACAATATACCGATAGGTTCATTTGAATCAGTAGTAAGACAGCATATTTATGAGTGCCTTTACTTAAATTACGACGCTCTTGCCGATTATTCAAATGCATATAAATACCTTCAGCTAAACAAAAAATATACTGACAGCATTAATATCGTAGATCAGAATATTGCAATAAATGATATACAAACAAAATATAGTGCAAAGGAGAAAGAGCTGGAAAATACTATCCTAAAGGGTAAAGTAAAAACCAGCCGCTTAGCAATGTATGCAATTATAATTATATTGTTAGCCATACTTGCACTGGCATTCTTAATTGTAAAAAACTACAGGCGAAGAGAAAAAATATCAAATCAGGAAAAACTGATTGAACAGCAAAAATTTGAAAAGGCATTAAAAGAATATGAGCTTAACAGTATAGACATGATGCTGGAAGGCCAGGAAAAAGAACGTCAACGTATTGCTAATGACCTTCATGATAATCTAGGCAGCATGCTTGCTACGCTTAAATTTAATTTTGAAAACCTTAAGTTAAGAAAAATGGAGCTTAGGGAAGAAGAAAACAAACTATACGACCGTACCGATGAGCTTATTGAAGAAGCATATCAAAAAGTAAGAGGTATTGCACACGCTAAAAATGCAGGTGTATTTGCAAGTGAAGGACTTATCCCGGCAATACAAAAGCTTGCCGAAAAAATATCAATCCCTGATAAACTCCAAATTCAGGTTATACCTTTTGGGTTTAATGAACGATTGGAAAACACACTGGAAATTGCTATCTTTAGGACAGTGCAGGAGATGGCAACCAATATTATAAAACATGCTCAGGCTACCGAAGCTACTATTCACCTTACCAACCATGATGATAACATAAACATTATTATTGAAGACAACGGTGTTGGCTTTGACAGCTCAAAAATGGATCAGGCTGATGGTATGGGCTTACAAAACATAAAGAAGAAAATTATTCAGCTTGGAGGTACCCTTGAAATAGACACTACACCGGGCAAAGGAACCACTATAATTATAGATATACCTGTAAATGATTAACGTAGTAATAGCAGAAGACCATCAGTCGCTTATAGACGGCATAAAAATATTCCTTGAATATGAAGAGGATATAAAAGTTGTTGGCGAAGCTAATGACGGTGAAAGGCTGTTGGAAATTGTAAGATTAAAACGCCCAGATGTTGTGCTTACAGACATTCGTATGCCTAAGATGGATGGGATAACAGCAACAAAGCAATTAAAAAAAGAATTCCCAGATTGTAAGGTAATCGCCTTCAGCATGTTTGAACAGGGAGAAGCAATACACCAAATGCAGGATGCCGGAGCATCAGGCTACATAATGAAAAACTCTTCGCTTAAAAGTGTTGTGGCTGCCATAAGGGCAGTAACTAGTGGTAACACTTATTTTGATGCGTCTATAAAAAGCAACAGTAAAAACAGCGATAATGATGTTCCGCTAAGCAAACGCGAAATGGAAATCGTTAAGCTAATTGGCGAAGGCAAAACATCTCAGGAAATATCTGAAATACTCTTTATAGGTAAAACAACAGTAGATACCCACAGAAAGAACATCCTTAAAAAACTAAGCCTGCAGGGTAAAAGCGAACTACTACGCTACTCAATGGAGAAAAAGTATGATTTTTAAAATTAAATTTATACTATAAAAATACCCACTTATGGGTATTTTTTCGTTTTAACAAATAGCTGAAATTTGTAGGGTAAACATGCATAAATTGCTAATTGCGAAAATCATGAACAAATCACCAAAACTAACAACACTCATAAGCATGAATTTTCTGAACAGGATATTCCGCCGCAGAAAAACCGCTTTCATTAAACAAAGACGTCTTTTAAGAGGAGACTACAATTTGTTCTAAACTTAATCCATGCTTTTTACCACATTACTAAGAGATTAAGTCTAATTATTCATCAGTCAGAAATCAATCCATCCGACACTCTTTTTACAGAGTGTTTTGTGTTTTTATACAATCGTAAATAACTTGGCACATTGTTTGTTTAAAAATATTTTAACAACCTTTTTTTTAATAAATTTGAAACTATTAATCAATTAATTAGAGCATGAGAACAAATACCTACAAAATTATCTTAGCAGCCGTTTTAGGACTTTCTTTATCTAACTGCGGAAGCCCTAAAGTAACCCGAGTAAGCGAAACAAGTGTAACAGACCTTAGCGGACGCTGGAACGAAACTGACTCGCGTGTAACTGCCGAAGATATTGCTTCGCAACTTATGGATCACTCATGGTACAGCACTTATGCATCTGAAAATGCAGGTAAAAAACCGGTACTGATTGTAGGACTTATTACAAACAAATCGCACGAGCACATTGAAGCTGAAACATTCTCTAAGGATATTGAAAAAGCGATCATCAATTCAGGAAGGATGAAACTTGTGCAGGCAGGAAACAAGCGTGAAGAGATAAGGGCAGAAAGAGCCGATCAGCAAAACTTTGCTTCACAGTCTACAATGAAGAAATTCGGCCTTGAAAATGGTGCTGACTTTATGCTTCAGGGAACAATCAACTCTATCGTTGATGCCAACAAAAAAGAAAAAACTGTTTATTACCAGATAGATCTTGAGCTTACAAACATTCAGACCAACGAAAAAGTTTGGATAGGCGACAAAAAGATCAAAAAGTACATCAAGTAATTTCAGGGTAAACATATGGTATTCAAAAATACTGTTTCAGCTATTTCTAAAACAGCAGCTATGCTTTTGCTGGCAGGCCTCTATTCCTGTGGTACTTATAATACCAAGACTAATATAGAAGCCGACCTGTACAATGGCCAGTTTGATAAGGCTATTGAAGGCATAGATCATAATAGTTTTCTGCTAAAAGACAGGAACAGGCTTTTGTACCTTATGGAAAAAGGTAAAATTGAACACCTTAGAGGCAACTACAGGGCCAGCAACATTTTGTTTGAAAAGGCCTATATTATGATTGACGACAAAATAACAACCAATGTGGGGCAGGCCGTAGCGGGAAAGTTAACCAACCCTATGGCTTTACCTTACAAAGGTGAAGATTTTGAAAAGGTCACCATACATTATTATATGGCACTCAATTACTTTCACCTCGGGCTGCCAAACGAAGCCCTTGTAGAAGCAAAAAGGATTGACATCAAGCTGTTAGAGCTGAATGAAAAATATAAGGACAACAAAAACAAATACAGCCGCGATGCTTTTTCCCAAATATTAGAAGGTATCATCTATGAAAGCACGGGCGATATAAACAATGCTTTTATTGCATACAGGAATGCTGCCCAGATATATGACGATGGTGGCGGAAAGTTTTTTGGCGTTCCAACGCCCGATCAGTTAAAGAAAGACCTGATACGTACTGCCAAATTAATGGGCTTTGAGGATGATTACAACACCTATGTAAAAAAGTATAACATGCCTGATTACCTGCCTAAAAAAACAGATAAAGATGGCACTACGGTTCAGCCTGATCCTCCCGTACCATCTGGTGAAGCTGTTATCTTTTGGGAAAACGGCCTGGCTCCCGCTAAAGACCAGATAGTACTTACATTTTCGGCAGCTGATCATTGGTTTTACACTTCTTATATGGAAGATGGTGTACTTCATGACATTATATTACCAGTACCAATCGGTTTTAATGCAGGCACTGTAAACGCCATTGCGATCCCGAAATACCGAACCAGACAAAGTTTTTACAACAAAGCTGTCGTTATAAGTAACGGAAATGAATTACCGTTAGAAGTTGGCCAGGATTTCAATTCCATTGCAAAACAATGCCTTAAAGACAGAATGTTGCGCGAAATTGTAGAAGTTGTAACCCGTTTTGCTTCTAAAAAGGCAGCGAGTGCCGGACTGGCAGCTTTGGGCAAAGGTTTACTTGGCGATGATGGCGAAGATATATTCAGGTTAGGTGGTGATATTGCAGGTGCTGTTACAGAAAAAGCAGATACCCGTAACTGGCAGTCGCTCCCCTCTACCATAAGTTATATTAGGGTTCCTTTAGTTGAAGGCCAAACGGAGTACATCATAAAAAAATACGGCCCGCAGGGTATTGTAGATACCGATAAGATTACTATTCCTTATAAAAAAGGATTGCAAATCATCAATTACTTTGATTTAGGCCGGACTCAGGTAATACCCGGAACAACACAGCCTCAACAACCTGCTGCTAATACCGGAACTACTGACAGTACCAAACCATAAAACGTTGTGTTATGAAAAAGTTTTTACTATCGTTATTTCTTATTTCTTCCCTTGCTCTTTTTGCACAGGAGAAAAATGAATGGGAAGAGTGGCAAAAAACAAGCTGTTACTCAAACATATCTTTCAGGATGAAAAGCGAGCCTAAAAAAGGTGAACAATTTCATTGGAAAATACAGTTTAGAAGCAATTACCCTAAACTTGTATCCTTCAATTATCATATCACCGATAAACTGGAACAATACAGCACAACAACACACCGCAAAACTCTGAATGCAAATCAGCTAAGCGATGAGATCGATATTTATACCGAGCAGGAAGATATTTTTATACTGGTAGATAAATTAAGTATTTCACCTCTCCCAAAAGATTTTGAAGATTGCGACAATTAACATAAAAAGATGCTTTTCACAGGGCATTTTTTGCATTTGGTCGGAAATATACTCTGTTAAAAAGATATTTGGTTTGTTAAAATAATTTATCATAATTTTACAAGCGAACTAAAAGTTTTCACTTTATGAGAATTCTAAAATATGTGTTTCTCCTGCTACTGTTATCGGTAGTTGCATTAACGGTTTTTATAGCCACGCAGGAGGGGAAATATGATATAAAGAAAGAGCGCGTAATAAGGGTACCTAAAATGGTGCTTTACAACTATATAAATGAATACAGGAACTGGGAAAACGTAGGTATTCTTACCGGAAGCGACACTACAGCTGTATTCAGTTTCTCTGAAAACTCATCGGGTGTAGGTTCTGAAATGTCATGGAAAAAGGATGGCAGCGCAGGAAGTCTAAAAACGACACGCTTAGCCGAAAATGATTCCATTGTACAAAAAGCAATTATAGACAATTTAAATTCTGAGATTTACTGGAAATTTAAGGACACTCTTAAAAGCACCAAGGTAACCATCAGGGTTAAAGGAGAACTTAGCTTCAGGGAAAAAGCAAATGCCCTGCTTAATGGTGAAAACATAAACAGCGAACTTAAAGCTTCACTTACAAAAGGGCTAAACAACCTTAATGATTATCTTGTACACGAACTTACCCTGTTTAATATTAAAGTGAAAGAAGACGGCCTGGTTATAAAATCGGGGACGTTCTATTTAGGGCAACCGATAACTTCAAAAATTGAAGACATTAATAAAAAGGCATCAGAGATCTTTCCTAAGCTCTTGAGTTTCATGAAAGGCAATAAGATTATCAAGAAAGGTCCTCCATTTATACTTTACAGAACTATAGACAAAGTAAACGACAAAGCATCTTATGTGATTTGTATGCCTATTAAGGATGAAATGTTTACTTCTCCGGGCAGCGAGTATGAAGGTGGCAAGCTACAATCATTCAGTGCGCTTAAAACAACACTTAAAGGAGATTACTCTCACCTACGTAAAGCATGGGATAAGGCTCAGAGTTATATTACTGAAAAGGGACTTCAGGAAAATACATCAGGACAATATATTGAATTATATACGAAAGGCGTAAAGAATACAAAACGTCCGTCTGAATGGATAACTGATATTTATATTCCCATAGGTCAGCCAACGGTTGTTCCGGTTATAGACGATACAACAGCTGCCACAACTCAGCCTCTGGCTAAACCGGCAGTTACACCTACAACTACAGGAACGCGTCCTGCAACAACAACACCGGCTACAGGAAATAAACCGGCAACAAATACAACAGGAACATCTAAACCAGCAGCTACAAAACCTGCAACAGGCACAGGTACAAAACCGTCAGGCACAACAAGTGGAACAGCGAAACCTGCAACAGGCATAACTCCTAAACCCGCTACTCCAAAGCCTGCTGCTCCTAAACCTGCGGCAACTACTCCTCCTGTTAACAAACCGGCAACGCAACCTACGGAAACTCCATAAATTTTAAAGAAAATATACAAGCATAAAAAAATCCCCTTATGGGGATTTTTTTATTTTTTAATAAGATGCTTCACAACAGTCTCGGCAGAATGCAGCCCAAACAAAGCAGGCATCCAGCTATTTGTACCAAAGAATGATTTTTTAAAGTTTTGTCCGTCGGTCATTTTAAGACTCGACTGGTCAGGGTATTCCGAAGAGAAAACCACTTTTACCCCTTTTGATATACCTTCTTTCTTAAGGCGTTTTCTAACCGTTTTAGCCAGCGGACAGTATTCTGTCTTGCTAATATCAGCTACCTTTACCTTAGAAGCTTCATATTTGCCTCCTGCGCCCATATTACTGATCACCTTAACCTTTTGTCGTCTTGCCGATATAAGCAGGTTTAATTTAGGTGTAATACTGTCTATGCAATCCAGCACATAATCATACTCGGGTGTGACCAACTCATAAGCACGTTCAGGAGAAAGAAATTCTTTGATCCTTATCAGTTTCAACTCCGGATTAATATCCATAAGCCTGTCGCCTACTATGGTAACCTTTGGCTGCCCAATCGTAGAATGCAATGCCGGTAATTGTCGATTAATGTTTGTAATATCTACAATGTCGCCATCAACAATGGTCATTGTTCCTACTCCTGCCCTTGCAAGGAATTCTGCTGCAAAAGATCCTACGCCGCCAAGGCCTACTACCAATACGTGCGAATTTTTCAATTTCTCCAGTCCTTCCTTCTTAAATAAGAGCTCTGCCCTCTCTCTCCAATCAGCCATTCTTAAAAACGGTTTTAAAATTAGTGCTTACAATATCTTTTAACTCTTCAATCTCAATATTTCGTGCCATTGCCGCTTTTGCATACACCTCGGCAATACTTTCTTCAATGCTGTCGGTCTCCATAAAAAGCCTGTCCTGTGGTACGTTTGCAAATACAACCGAAAGTTCCGGGTTACGCAATAGATATTTACCAAACGAAAGGTAAAAACCACTATTTAGCAATTGCTGTGCCACTTGTATGTTCTTGGAAAAACCATGAACGATCATGGGTACGCCCGGCTTAATCTTTTTATGTATCTCAATAACTTCCTGATATGCCGACACAAGGTGCAAAATTACAGGTTTTTGGTATTTGTTTGCTAATTCAAGATGTTTTTCGAATACCATTGCCTGAATTTCGAGTGGCTTTTCTATACGTTTGTCTAACCCGCATTCGCCAATGGCAAGACAGCCGGGCAGTGAAAGCCTTTCCTCTACTATTGCCAGATGCTCATCGAGCCTGTCTTCTTCAATATGCCACGGATGAATACCCGTAGAAAAAAACGGCACATCAATCTCTTCGTAGGGATAACGGTTTACGATATCAAAGACGTTAGTGTCGTTTGATGTTTTATGGGTGTGGAGGTTGTAGAGCATTTTGAAAAAATAAGTCTGCAAGATATTAAAAAATGCCCTATACTTTTCAGCATAGGGCGTCAGTATATTTCTATTTAGATTATTTCGCTCCTCGCAAATGACGATGGACTACGAAATTACACCTGAACCTATAAGCTCTTCACCTATGTGCCATGCGGCAAATTGTCCTTCGGTGATAGCCGATTGCGGTTCTTCAAACGAAATATACATTCCGTTATCAAACTTATGAAGTGTAGCTTTCTGTAATGGCTGACGGTAACGTATACGTACCATAACATCCATTGTTTCGCCATCTTTTAATTTCAGATCTTCACGTACCCAGTGGATCTCATTTTCCTGTATGAACAAAGCCTTACGGAAAAGTCCCGGGTGGTTTTGTCCCTGACCAGTGTAAATGGAGTTAGTCTCCACATCAGTCGCTATAATAAATAGCCCTTCTTTGGTTCCGCCTACATTAAGCCCTTTACGCTGACCAATTGTAAAATAGTGTGCCCCCTGATGTTTGCCAACTACTTTGCCCATTTCAGGTTTATAATCTATATTTTTTGCTTCATACGCAAGCTGCTCTTTCACCGAACCGAATTGCGGTGCTGCTTCACTATAGTTTGCAAAATCGGCATTCACTTCATAAATAAGTCCTTCTTTAGGCTGAAGTTGCTGCTGAAGAAATTCAGGAAGGCGCACTTTACCAATAAAGCAAAGTCCCTGAGAATCTTTTTTCTCAGCAGTAACCAGTTCCATTTTGGCAGCAATCTCACGTACCTCTGGTTTAGTTAATTCTCCTATCGGAAATAATGATTTTGCTAATTGCTCCTGAGATAACTGGCATAAAAAATACGACTGGTCTTTATTACCGTCTATCCCTGCAAGAAGCTGATACGTCTCCGTACCGTTCTCTTCAATAATTCCTTTACGGCAATAATGACCTGTAGCCACATAATCTGCGCCAAGGCTAAGGGCAATTTTCATAAATACATCAAACTTTATCTCACGGTTGCAAAGCACGTCAGGGTTTGGTGTTCTTCCTTTTTCATATTCATTGAACATATAGTCTACTATACGCTCTTTATATTGTTCGCTAAGGTCTACCGTCTGGAACGGTATGCCTAACTTTTCGGCTACCAGTAATGCATCGTTACTGTCTTCCAGCCACGGGCATTCATTAGATATTGTAACACCCTCATCATGCCAGTTCTTCATAAACAGGCCAATAACTTCATACCCCTGCTCCTGAAGCAAGTAGGCTGCAACGCTCGAATCTACACCACCGGAAAGCCCTACTACTACGCGTTTCATTTTAAATCCTTTCTTAAAAATTTCTGCAAAAGTACGACAAAAATTAATTCTTGCGGTCTTTGCGTGCCAACTGTACTTTTTTGTTGGACATATCTTCTTCCCTAACTACTTTGCCTTTTTCAAAAAACTGCCATTTTCCGGCCTTCTTATTATTAGCAAATTGTCCTTTGCTCACTATGTCGCCATGTGCATTTTTGTTGGTAACAGGTCCATCAAGCTGGTTGTTTTTATAGTTTGACTCTTCGAGAACAATTCCCTTTTCGGTATATTGTTTATAAGGTCCTTCTTTTACATCATTAACATAAGTAACTTCCTCAGCAATTATACCTCCCGGAAAATACACCTTTCTTACACCGTTTATTTTTCCTTTTACATAAGGTTCGGTAGACAGAAGTTTTTCAGTTCCTTCAGCATAAAATTTCCATTCACCTTCTTTCAGTTTATTTACTTCTTTGCCTTCGCTTATCTTTTTGCCCTTATCATCAAAAAAAGTTGTTGTGCATGATCCGTCTGCCGCAAAAGTACGGGTAGCGCCAAGCGTAGACTTTTTATCATCTTCAAAAAACTTAAAAGTGCCTGTTTCTTTTCCGTGGTCAAAAGTACCCTCGTAGCGTGGCTTTTTAGATTTCTCATAAGTTCCTTTCCACAAACCATGACGTTTTCCTGCCGCATCCATTTTATTGATGTCCTGAGCAAAAGCAGCTGAATTTATAAGGAATAGAATCACGAAAGCCATTACACTGTTTTTCATATATCGGTTATGTTTTTTTATAAATCGAAAATAAACCTTTTTTAGTATATCTAAAAGCAGGCCATAATTTAAAAAAGCATCCGCCGGGCGGATGCTTTTTGTATAATTTTTATTTTTTATTCTTCTGCTGCTCCTGAGCCTGCTCCATCATTTCCTGCATTTTGCGTTGGAAACGTCCCTGTGTTTTAGGCTTGGTTTTATTCTCCTGGATCTTAGCATGAATCTTATCATCTTTTACAATGTAATTTTTAATTACAAGCATAATACCTATCGTAATAAGGTTAGAGATGAAATAGTACAAACTCAAACCTGACGCATAGTTATTAAAGAATATAAGCATCATCAGCGGAGAAATGTAAATCATTATCTTCATCAGTTTGCTCATATCCGGCATACCTTCCTGTGGAGGTGCAGACATTGCCTGATCTCCAGTTGTCATCTTCATATAGAAGAATATCGCTACCGATGCAAGGATAGGGAATAAACTCACGTGGTCACCATAAAAAGGAATGTAAAATGGTAAATGGTATACTGAATCATAAGACGAAAGGTCGGTTGCCCAAAGGAAACTCTGTTGCCTTAAATCAAAGAAAGACGGGAAGAACTGGAACAGCGCATAGAATACGGGAATTTGCATAACTGCCGGCAGACATCCTGCCATAGGGTTTACCCCTGCACTGTTATACAGCTTCATAGTTTCCTGCTGTTTTTTCATCGGGTCTTTTTTGAATTTCTCATTCAGTTCCTGAATTTCAGGACGAAGTACTTTCATCTTAGCCTGCGACACATACGACTTATATGTTACAGGAGACATTAGCAATCTTACTAAAATTGTAAACACTATAATAGAAACTCCGTATGGAAGGAGTTTACTTAAAAACATAAATACAGGAATGAAAGCAAAACGGTTTATCCATCCGAAGATACCCCATCCTAACGGAATGATCTCGTCAAGATTCTTATCTTTATAATTGTTCAGTATTTTATAATCTGCAGGACCATAATACATATTCATGTTATAACTTACTTCTCCACCTTTAAATTCAAGCGGCATTTTTGCCAAGAATTTTTTAGTAAAGGTTGTATCTATCTTTTCGTCCTTTACAAGATTTTCAGAAGTAAGGTCAGCTGTCTTAAATGGCGTATCTGTTAAAAGGATAGACGTAAAGAAATGCTGCTTGAAAGCAATATAACTAACATCTTCTGCTTTTTCAGAATCCAGTTTAGAACCTTCGCTCAGGCTGCTGTCTTTACCGCCTTCGTGCTCATAAACTACTTTTGTGTACCTGTTTTCATAAGTAACACTTTTCTCGTTTCTATAGGTTTTCAATGCCCACTCTAAATCCATCGGTTTAGAGGTGTCAACTATTTGAGCCAGACCCTGAGAACGGATAGAGAAATCCATCATATAGTCATTTGGCTTAAGCACATAACGGTACTCTAAAAACTGGTTCGCGCCGGCTTTAAGACGCATCGTTAATACTTCATTCTCTCCCTCTTTAGTTACAACAGGTTCAAAATAAAGTTCTTTAGTGTTAAGAATACGGTTATCCTGAGTTTTAAACTGAAGATTAAGACTTGCATTATTATTCTTAATAAGCTCAACAGGCAGGTTGCTGCCTTTAAACAATCTTGAGTAGTTATTAAGTTTTGCTTCCTCAATGTAACCACCCTTGTTAGCGATTTTTAACGTAAGCAGTTTGCTTTTAAGTTCTGTTACAGCATTAGTAGCCGATGGTAACGAAGCACTATAAGCGAATGCGCCTAATGACCCGTTAAGTTTTGCGATCTTAACAGAATCAGTGACTGTAGTATCATTGATAATGGAAGCTGTTTTTTGCTCAGCAGCCTGTTTTTGTGCCTTTACTTTTTCAACCTGTTCGCTTTTAGCTTTTTCCTGAAAAGCTTTTTCTTTTTCAGCGCTGCTGTTGTAAATCATCCACAAAATCAGCACCGTGATTAAACCGAAGCCTACAATTGTTTTTAAGTCTAACTTTTTTTCTTCCATTATTATTAATAATTATTTCACTTTATGCTTTGGGTTACCCAAAGATCTTTTTATTTGCTTTTTTTGATTACAGCCGCTTTAACGAAACTTACAAAAAGCGGGTGCGGATTAGCTACAGTACTCTTATATTCCGGGTGGTATTGAACCCCGATAAAGAATGGATGGTTTTCTAATTCGATAATCTCAACAAGACCTGTGTCAGGGTTTACACCCGATGTTTTAAGTCCTGCGCCCTGAAGTTCAGTTTTGTAAGCACTGTTGAATTCATAACGGTGACGGTGGCGCTCCATTATTTCTTCTTTGCCATCGTAAATGCTGCTTGCAAGCGTATCTTTTTCAATAGAACATTTCCATGCACCAAGACGCATTGTTCCGCCTTTATCGGTAATAGTTTTTTGTTCTTCCATGATATTGATAACCGGATGTGGTGTGTGCTCGTTCATCTCTGTAGAGTTCGCCTCTTTCCAGCCCAATACATTTCTTGAATATTCTATAACTGCCATTTGCATACCAAGACAAATACCAAAGAATGGTATGTTGTTCTCTCTTGCAAAACGCACTGTTTCAATTTTACCCTCTATACCTCTTCCACCAAATCCCGGTGCAACAAGAATACCATCAAGGCCGCTTAGTTTTTCGTTAGCGTTATCCCTGTCAATATATTCTGAATGAATACTGATAACATTAACCTTTGTCTCGTTAATAGAGCCTGCATGTATGAATGCTTCAAGAATAGATTTATAAGAATCCTGAAGTTCTACATACTTACCTACAAGCCCGATGTTTACAGTATGTTTAGGATTTTTAAGCCTGAAAAGGAACTGATTCCAGTTTTTAAGATCCGGAGTGTTTTTTTCAGGTAAGTCCAGTTTTTTAAGTGTTACCCTGTCAAGGCCTTCCTCTAACATAAGATTAGGCACTTCATAAATAGTAGAAGCATCTATAGACTGAATAACAGCTTCTCTTTTTACATTACAGAATAATGCCAGCTTCTGGCGAAGATCTGACGACAGCTCATGCTCAGTACGGCAAACAAGGATATCGGCTTTAATACCGCTTTCCATTAATGTTTTTACCGAGTGTTGGGTAGGCTTGGTTTTAAGTTCTCCCGCAGCAGCAAGGTATGGTACTAACGTTAAGTGAATAACGATACCATTGCTTTCTCCAAGCTCCCAAACTAACTGTCTTACCGACTCGATGTAAGGAAGCGACTCAATATCACCTACTGTACCACCAATTTCGGTAATAACAATATCATAATCACCTGTGTTGCCAAGGTGTTGCATGCGTTCTTTAATCTCGTTGGTAATATGAGGTACAACCTGAACGGTTTTACCTAAAAATTCGCCTCTTCTCTCTTTCTCAATAACCGAAAGATAAACTTTTCCGGTAGTTACATTATTGGACTGAGATGTAGGTACATTTAAAAATCGTTCATAGTGCCCAAGGTCAAGGTCTGTTTCGGCACCATCATCAGTAACATAGCATTCTCCGTGCTCATACGGGTTTAGTGTACCCGGGTCTACATTAATGTAGGGATCAAATTTCTGGATTGTTGTCCTGTAACCTCTTGCCTGCAGTAGTTTTGCCAGTGATGCTGCTATAATTCCTTTTCCTAAAGAAGAAGACACACCGCCTGTAACAAAAATATACTTTGTCTGATTCATTTGTAAAAATATGTGTTGTGTTGCTGTAGTAAAAAACGTGGCAAAAGTACAAAAATTAATTGATGTTTACTGTATCAATTATTTAATGTAACAATGTAGTCATCCTTACATCATCAACAGGTTTATTTATATACCCAAAAATGATGCTATTAATACATAAGCTGACAAACTGTCTTACTAATGCAAAACTATCCTACTAATTATCGCTTGGGATGCTGCTTTTTAATATTTCGTATCAGCTCTTCCAGCCCGTTGAGCTTTAGTTCATACACCAACTGAAGCATTTGTCCCAATTGCCCTGCCGGAAATCCTTTATTGTTATACCATACCACATAATACTCAGGCAGATCAATAAGATGATATCCCTCGTATTTGCCAAAAGGCATTTTAGTATGTGCTAACTTAATAAGAAATTCTTTTTGCTGATCCAAAAGTGAAGGTTTTAAATAAAAATGCCTCTTTAAGTAAAGAGGCGAAACTAAGTTTTTTTTACCAGTTGAATGTTATATCCTGAACTACGTCTGGATTAAGACTAAGGCCTACAGCACATGCTCTTGCTACGCGCTCCAGTATTATCCTCGATTTTTCATTAGCATCCGATTTCATATTGAAAACCACCTGAATCTTAGCGATTTTCCTTGGCTCTGCTTGCATTGTTTTTGTTACATCAGCTGTAGACCCCTTAAGGTCAACACCTAATTCATTTGCTTTAATCCCCATAAAAGAAAGCATACAAGTTGCAAGAGAATTGGCAACCATATCAGTTGGCGAAAATGCCTCGCCCCTGCCATGATTGTCTGTAGGTGCATCGGTTATGATTTCACTACCCGATTGCAGGTGTATTGAAGATGTTCTTAACTCTCCAAGGTACGTTACTTTTGATGTCATAATTATTGAGCAAGTTTAGTGCTTAGATCCTGATCGTAATATAAAATATATACCCCGTCATTATAATTACCTCCGTTTTCCTGAGCGTAGTCAAATTTATTCTCTACTTCTTCCGATGCTTTTTCTGCCATTGCTTCCTTAAAGCTTTCCTCTTGGAAAAGACGAAGAATAGTATCAAACGTAAGGTCAAAACCACGCGTAGCAAACTGGTTTGGCATTATATTGTTCTTTTCTTTGAATACTTTGCCAAAAAGAATACTGCCCGGCGTATCGCTATCATTAGTTACCGATGGATAAAGCATTTTAAGGGTGGTAAGCCTTGCCATTGGCACTTCATCGTTATCAAAAGTATCATAACGCTCCAACACTACAAGTTGTATCTGATATTCTGCCAGCGCATCCATCAATGTTTTTGTAGTTCCCATAACCATGCCAATCCTCTCTGTTTCAAGGATAACATAATTTACTTTTCCTTTTACAAGAAGTGCTTTCAGTCCGTCTACAATTATAGTTCCGTCAGGACTTAAAGGTGCAAACTTTACCGAAGCCATCTTACTTTGTATAAACTGCTTAGAGCTTACTTTTTTAGCATCTACAACAGCAATTACATTTCCGCCTTTACCATTAAGATACTCCAACATCGCTGCTCTTACAGTTTCTGATGTTGGCACTGACTGGAATAAATTACTATATGGCTTGGTTTCTTCTTTAGATAACGGAGAAATTACAGGAACTCCTTTTGATGCCAGTGCAGCCGCAAGTGCTTCTACATTATTAGGGAAGAATGGCCCTATAACGGCATCCATTCCTGCAAGACTGCCTGCAACACCATTAGCATCAAACGATGATTTGGTTTCTTTAGCATCTATTATCTTCACCTTTAGAGGAAGACCCAATACTTTAGCCGAATCTATCGCCATAAGCGCACCCGCATAAAAATCAAGGGTCATATTAAGAAATTTATCTGTACGGATCAGCTTAGTACGAATGGTATCCGACTCAACTCTTGACATATTAAAAGGCAATACAAGGGCAAGCTCTTTAGTCTCCGATTTTTTAAGCGTTCCTGCAAGTCCCGAAACTTGTTTGTTAACTACATGGGTAGCAGTACTAGCAACGGCTGTCGTTACATCTCCGTTTCCTCCTTTAGGCAATTTTAAAACCATTCCCTCTTTAAGGCCTTCTTTCGCCTGAGGGTTCAATATAAAAAATTCTGCTTCAGTAATATCGTTGTCTTTGGTAAGGCTATAAACCGTTTCCTTAGGTTTTACCGTATAATCTACATAGGCTTTTTGAGTAGCTGCTACGGGAATTGGCTGCGTCTTATCTTTTTCAACTACAGCATTTTTATCCAGCTTTAGCTTATAACCTAACGGGAGCGTGTCTTTCACTTCAGGATTAAGTTCTTCTAGCAACTGAAGGCTCATACCATATTGTTTTGCAATAGAATATTTTGTTTCACCTGCTTCTACAATATGAAAAAAGTATGAAGGGCTGTTTGGTTTTTTCTCCTCTTTCTTTTCTTCCTTAACCTGTGCAGCAACACCGCTGCCTTTAATAGGAATAATTACCTTCTGCCCTGTTTGTAAACCATTATCAAGTGCGGTACCGTTAGCTTTTTTAATGTCATCTACAGATACATCATATTTTTTAGCAAGGCTAAAAAGCGTTTCTTTAGCTACAACCTCATGAACCTTATTGGTTATTTTAGTAGGCTTTACCTTTTCAGGTTCTGCCTTTGGTGTTTTAGATGTACCCGGTATAAGAAGCACAGTATCTTCCTTAATTCCGTTTTTAGAATCGGGGTTAAGTCGGTAAATATCGTAGGGCGTGATCTTATATATTTTTGCAATACTTACAACAGTTTCACCTTTGCCTACTTTATGCTTTTTGTACTCCTGTGCATAAATGGGAGATGACAGTAAGAAAAATGAAAAAATAAAAACTACAAGATACTTCATGGGTAAGGATTTTTTAGAACAATTTAACAGATGCAAATTTATGTTTTCTTCGACTACAGGATGGTTTTTATCTTATAAATTTCAGTTAAAAATACAAAACCCATACCAAAAGGCTTTTACAGTTTTTCTGCACAAAAAAAGAGGATTATTCCTCCTCTTCGTCTTCTACTGGCTTTTTCTTTAAAGGTGGCACTGCCGGCACCTGTATTGGGTTACCGCCGTTTTTCTTTATAAGCTCTTCTTTAAATTTATCGAGGTCTTTTTTCTTAGATTCATGCAACGGAATTTTCAGTGTTTGCCCCGCCACAACACCATAATTATCTGTCTGCACCTCATTATATTTATAGATCTCATCCGGGTCCACCATATATTTTTTAGAGATCATGATCATCCTCTCGCCCATAGTGGTTTTATGATCTATAAAATAGGTATCAAGATCCATAAATCCGCCATCAGCAGGAGCTTCAGTAGTTGTTTGGGTATCATCCTGTGCAAGGGATGCCTGGAACATTGCCAGCGCAAAAAATAAGAGTACTATTTTTTTCATAGGTATGGCCTTAATAATTGGAAGGACTAAAAGTAGTAATTTTCATTTAAACAAAAAAGCCATGCATAATGCACGGCTTTTTATATTATTATAAAGGCTTATTCCCACTCAATAGTGGCCGGTGGTTTAGAGCTGATGTCATAAACAACGCGGTTAACGCCTTTTACTTTATTGATTATCTCGTTAGATATCTTCATAAGGAATTCATATGGAAGGTGTACCCAGTCAGCAGTCATACCATCTGTAGATTCTACAGCTCTAAGCGCAACTACTTTTTCGTACGTACGCTCATCACCCATAACACCTACACTGTTAACAGGAAGAAGGATTGCTCCTGCCTGCCAAACTTTATCATATAATCCGTGTTCTTTAAGTCCGTTGATGAAGACCGCATCAACTTCCTGAAGAATACGCACTTTCTCTGGTGTAATATCGCCAAGAATCCTGATTGAAAGACCCGGACCCGGGAATGGATGACGGCCAAGAAGCTCAGGATCGATACCTAAAGTAGCTCCAACTCTTCTTACTTCGTCTTTAAACAACATTCTTAAAGGCTCAACTACCTGAAGCTTCATAAAGTCAGGAAGGCCACCCACATTGTGGTGTGATTTAATAGTAGCCGACGGCCCTTTTACAGAAACCGATTCAATAACGTCAGGGTAAATAGTACCCTGAGCAAGCCATTTAACATCAGTTAAAAGGTTTGATTCATCATCAAATACTTCGATGAATACACGGCCAATAGTTTTACGTTTTGTTTCAGGATCTGAGATACCTGCAAGCTGGGAAAGGAAACGGTCTGCGGCATCAACACCTTTCACGTTAAGTCCCATACCTTTATATTGATCAAGAACACTTTCAAATTCGTTCTTTCTTAATAATCCGTTGTTAACAAAGATACAATACAGGTTTTCACCTATCGCTTTGTTTAAAAGTACTGCTGCAACAGTAGAATCTACACCTCCTGAAAGGCCAAGAACTACTTTATCCGTACCAATTTTAGCTTTAAGCTCTGCCACGATATCCTCTACAAAAGAGTTTGGCGTAAAGCTTTGTGGTACTTCAGCAATTTTTACAAGGAAATTTTCCAACATTTGTTTACCGTCTGTAGAGTGATAAACTTCCGGGTGGTACTGTATAGCATATGTAGTTTCGCCTTCTATTTTGTAAGCTGCATTTTCTACATCTTTAGTACTTGCAAGCACTACACCGTTAGTAGGCAGTTTCTTGATAGTATCACTGTGGCTCATCCATACCTGGCTGTTAGCAGAAACACCTTCAAGGAAAGGCTCACCTTCTTTAATATAAGAAAGGTTAGCACGGCCATACTCGCGAATGTTAGAAGGGGCAACCTCTCCACCATCAAAGTGGGCAAGGTATTGTGCACCATAACAAACAGCCAGTAAAGGCAGTTTGCCACGAATTTGCGAAAGGTCAGGATGCGGAGCATCTTCGGCCCTTACAGAAAATGGGCTTCCTGATAATATTACCGCTTTATAAGATGATAAATCAACCGGAGGGTTGTTGTAAGGGAAAATTTCGCAGAAGATATTTAACTCGCGAACCCTTCTCGCAATAAGCTGAGTATATTGCGAACCGAAATCTAGAATAAGTACGTTGTGTTGCATGCGCAAAAGTAATGCTTATAATTGAAAATTAAAAACAGGATTTACAGATTTTCAGATTGTTTGATTTTTAGCATTTTGACTTAAAAAAATACTACTTTTGAAATAAAATCATACAGCCTTTCTATGAAAAAAGTTTTATTATTGATTGTTTCTATAATTAGTTTTAATGTATATGCGTGCGATTGTTCTGAACCAACCATTATAGAAGCGTATGATAGAGCACAGGATGTATTTATTGGAGAGGTTATAAGCGTTGACGAAAGTTATTATGGAAAGTCAGGAAGACAAATGACTATATTATATAAGGTAAGAGTCACAAATCCCTTTAAAACAGGCATAGGAAAAGATAATGAAGTTGTTACTTTTTATGCAGATATCGGAGGCTGCGAATATAATTTTATAAAAGGCGAAAAATACTTAATCTATACTGATGCTTCTGACAGAACCTTTGCCCATACCAATACTTGTTTACGTACACAAATTTTAAAATTGGTAAAAAAATCTGAAATTGAAGAATTAGAAGCATTATATAAAAAGATAAATAAACAAGGTAATTTAGACGTCTTCTTTCCCAAAACAATAACAATTACCCAAAAAGAATATAAAGCCTTGCAAAAACAAGGGGTAAACGTCCAAAAAAAAACGAAACAAAACAAATACCTCATTATACTTTGCAGCTTTATTTTCATCACTGCTATCGTTTTCTTTATCCTATACATAAAAGCCATAAGACAGTCTGAGTCTTAGAAATATCAGAAAGTAAATCATACAAAAACACCCCTACTGACATACTGTTGTCATAACGCCATTTTACTTTTGTTTCATTAATATTAATTGAAACAGCAATGAATTTACAATCATTAAGAATTATTACAGCAGACATTAAACGTTTGGTTCGCTTTTACGAAAAAATTACCGGATTACCTGCAAAATGGTATACCGAAGATTTTGTCGAATTTACTATTGGCGCCACTAATTTAGCTATAGGAAGTACGCGAACATTGAGCCTGTTTGGTAGCGAAATTGCAGAACCGGCAAGCAACAAAAGTCTGATCATAGAATTTCGCGTTGACAATGTTGATGACAATTACAACAGCATCAAAAATATAACTGACGCTATTGTTCAGGAACCTACAACAATGCCGTGGGGTAACAGGTCTATATTATTTCGTGATCCCGATGGCAACCTGATTAATTTCTTCACTCCGGTATTATCTGAAGCGCTACAACGATTCGATTAAAAGCTCTAACAATATATAGCTTTGTATAAAGCGAAACGATCTTGCATTAGGATGTCTGTTTCGCTTTTTGCCTTTATTATTTAACATCTCAAAGTTTACCAATTAGGATTTTTACTTACCTTTAGATTTCCTAATTCAACATAAATGAATCATTTTTTTTCATTACTTCTCCTGATTTTTTCTACAGGAGCCTTCTGCCAGACAGAAGAACCTGTTAAACCGGATTATAAACTTATTGAGAAAAATATTGGAGACAAAAAATCTCCTTACTATTTTAATACCCTTTTGAACCGCTATAATAAGGCCGACAGCACAATGACTACCAATGAAAGGAGGCACCTTTATTACGGTTATTCATTTCAAAAAGACTATCTGCCTTATAAGGTATCTGATTCACAGGAAAATCTGAATGAACTGCTTAGAAGTCAGCAAACCGATAAAAAGACACTGGAAAAGCTTATTAAACTTTCAGACAAAGTTCTTAAAGATTACCCGTTCAGCATACGTATTAAAGAATACCGTATTTATGCTTTTAAGCAACTGGAAAAATTTAAAGAGGCTAATGCCGAAGAAATTCAGGCAGCCATGATAATTGATGCCATCCTTAGCACCGGCGATGGCTCTGCCACCGATAAAAGTTTCCATGTAATTAATACGTCTAACGAATATGAGATTATCGATATTCTTGGTTTCCGCTTTGGTGGCAAACAGGAACTTATCGAATCAAGGTACGATTATCTTAGTCTTGACGAAAACTCGTATAACATAAAGGGGTTTTACTTTGATGTTACCCGTCTTTTTGAGAGTTTCAAGGCAGATTAGACTATTAAAATATTAAATATCGGTTTTAAACCAATACAGCTCCGTAAAGCATTATCGCTTACGGAGTTTTGTTTAGTACACCACCGCTTTTTATAGCTTGGCAATAACAGAAAAAAATGTAAATTCGCAACATGATGAAACCTGAAGATATTAATGGCGTGAAGCAGCTACTGGCTTCACCTAAAAAAATAGCCATTATACCCCACCGTAACCCAGATGGCGATGCTATGGGTTCTACCCTGGGGTTATACCATTTCCTTAAATATAAAGGACACGACCCTGTAGTTATAACGCCTAATGAGTCGCCGGAATTTCTTGCATGGCTGCCATCTTTTAATACCGTAAGGATATTTGAAAAAGAAACCGAAGCCGTTACTAAAATACTTAAGGAAGCCGATGTAATCTTTACACTCGACTTTAATGTACTGAGCCGTACAGGCGACCAGATGGAAGCTGTACTTAAAACACTCACTTCTCCTTTTGTAATGATAGACCACCATCAGAAACCTGGCGATTATGCCATGGTTACGTTTTCTGACACGTCCTATGGTTCTACTTGTGAGATGATATATCATTTTATTAATGGACTTGGTGAAAAAAATCTTATTGATAAAACTATTGCTACCTGCCTTTACACAGGTATTGTAACCGATTCGGGGTCTTTCCGTTACCCGTCTACAACAGGTACTACACATCGGGTTGCAGCCGAATTTATCGACCTTGGAATAGACAATACCGCAATACACAGTTTGCTGTTTGACAACCATTCGCACAACCGTGTATTAATTTTGGCAAGGGCTTTGCAGAATATGAAAGTAATGCCGGCTTACAAAACCTCTTATACTTCGCTTAGCCAGGAAGAGCTTAACAGCTTTGGCCACAGCAAAGGCGATACTGAGGGTATTGTAAATTATGGCCTCAGCATGAAAGATATCGTGTTTACAGCATTTTTTACCGAAAACAAAGACGAGGGCATTATTAAAATATCATTCAGGTCAAAAGGAAATTTTGATGTCAATGAATACGCCCGCGAACATTTTAGCGGTGGCGGACACATAAATGCAGCAGGTGGAAGATCTACCGAAAGTTTAGAGGCTACCATACAAAAATTTATTGCTACTTTAGCACACACAAAAATTGACTGATATAATGAAGAAGGTATTTTTATTACCGCTTATTCTTTTAGGTGTCATGCTTATCTCCTGCTCTCAGCAGCAGGCAAGAAGGCCTATATCCCACACATCGGGATCATTCATGAAAGAATCGATAAAGCGAAACAAAAAGCTGGTGGCCAGTGAGGAATCTCAGATAGACTCTATTATAAAAAGTAATCCGAAGATAAAATATATTGCTTCAGATAAAGGGTACTGGTACCATTACGCAACAGAAAACACAACAGACACGATAAGGCCAAAACGCGGCGATGTGGCTTTCTTTAACTATGATGTAAAAGACATTAAAGGAAACCTTATTTACAGCGAAGTAGAACTGCGTCCGCAGGTATATCATGTAGACAAGCAGAATATTATGATGGGACTTCGTGCCGGCATCAAACTTATGAACAAAGGTGAAAAAGTTACTTTCTTATTCCCTTCACACATGGGTTATGGCTATCATGGCGATAATAACAGAATTGGCACTAACCAGCCGCTTATATGCACCGTTACACTAAACGACATTAAGCCTGAGAGCCAGGTAAAAGAGAATTAATCTAATATAAATGAAACCAATGACAAGTTTTTTTCTAAGCCTTGTGGCTTTGTTTTTTTCATGTAACACTACACCTACGCCTGCTCCACCGGTAAAACTGGGAGACGGGCTTTATGCTGAAATCGAAACCAATAAAGGCAAAATCGTACTACAGCTCGAGTTCCAGAAAACACCACTTACAGTAGCTAACTTCGTAGCCCTTGCAGAAGGCAAAAACGAACTGGTAAGTGCAGAATTCAAAGGAAAACCTTTTTATGACGGCCTGAAATGGCACCGTGTTATAAAAGATTTCATGATTCAGGGTGGTGATCCTAAGGGCGATGGTTCTGGTGGACCAGGCTATAAATTTGCCGATGAGTTCGTTCCTGAACTTAAACATGACAAACCGGGTATCCTTTCTATGGCTAATGCCGGTAAAGGTACTAACGGAAGCCAATTCTTCATTACTCACGTTCCTACACCTCACCTTGATGGTATGCACACTGTGTTTGGACATGTTGTAGAAGGTCAGGATGTTGTAAATGCTATTGAGCAAAACGACGAGATTAAAACAATAAAAATTATACGTATAGGTAAAGAAGCTAAAAACTTCAATGCTCCTAAAGTATTTAAAGATTCTAACGAGAAAGCAGCTGCTGAACAAAAGAAACAGGCTGAAACTGTTGCTAAAGCAAAGGCTGAAAAAGTAGCTTCTTTAGCAGAACTTAAAAAGACCGCTATTAAAACAGCTTCAGGACTTCAGTATGCTATCGTTAAGAAGGGTTCAGGTAAAAAACCATTACCGGGATCTCAGGTATACCTTGCTTACTCAGGTTTCCTTGATAACGGTACAGCTACCCTTTTTGACTCTAGTGATGCTACTGTTGCTAAAACGTACGGAAACTATATTCAGCAAAAAGATGCAGCACACGCTTATGTGCCGATTCCTTTTACAGCAGGAACAAAAACAGGTATGATCCCTGGATTTATTGAAGGTATTGAGCAATTGTCTTTTGGAGACAAAGCAGTGATCTTTATCCCAGGCCATTTAGGTTATGGTGAAAGAGGTGCTCCGCGTGCCGGAATCGGACCAAATGCTAACCTAATATTCGAACTTGAAATGATGGAAATGCTGCCTGCAACTACAGGACAATAATCTAGAGTTAAACATATTAAAAAAGGGATTCCAAAATTGGAATCCCTTTTTTATTTATTATATCCGGAATTACGCTTTAAACTTCCAGTCGAATTCATCGTCTTTATTGATCGTAGCACCTATTTCAATTTTAATCACTTCGTTAAACTCTACCTGAAATATAATCCAGTTGGCCTCATTAAAATGATTGTCTATAGTATCAAAAGATTCCACATCAAAATCTTTAAGTCCGCCTGCTTTAGCAGCAGCTTCAACAGTATTCCATTTTTCACGGATTACTTTAGCTCCAAAAATCTCCGAAGCAGGATCAGATACAATAATATACCCAAGCCTCATATCTTCATCCTGATAGAAAGTAAGCCTTAGCTTTTTGTCATTATACAGGTAAATGATATTGTTATCATCATCTTTAAATTGCCTGTCAGGTTCGCCATACACTGCTTTTACATCTTTTTCTTTCATTCCGAAAAGCAATTCGCCAACACCTGATTTTAAATTTATTTTCATAATTGAACTGATATGTTTTTATTACTGCAAAGGTATGCTTTTTTATACCTCTTAAACAAGAGCGAAAATCACAATCATATTCCCCAATTTCTGTCATTTTGAGCGGAACGCAGTGGAGTCGAAAAATCTCACTTACATTATTGAGATTAGATGAGATTCTTCACTTTGCTTCGTGCCGTTCAGAATGATACCCCACTCTCCCAACCTTATACTTTAAATAACTATAAACTATTGTTTCTCCTTTATCTTCCTTCCTTGTTTTACGATGATCTCTGATCCTTCTGCAAGGAAAACAGATACAGGTTTCTCATCCTGAAGAAAAGCAAAATCACGGCCGTATGTTTTTTCAAAATCTACATTTACTTCATAGTCCTTTATCGGGTAGATCTGCCAACGCGGATGCGCTACTTCATATTCAGAAGTAACAGAATCAGCAATTTTAGTATAACCCCAAAAGTGTTCAGTAATAAATTCCTCTTCGCTATCGTGTTTTATATCTACAGGCGTTTTATCGCTAATCGTTTTTATGGTTTGCCATTGTCCTTTCTTTTTCCAACCATATTCAACAGTAAGGCTATCTTCATTCTCAACCCACGAATGACGAGTTTTAAGCGTTTCATAATTTTCATTATAAAGTAAGTTTGCCACCAGTGTAAGCGAGAGTTTCGGAACGATCTCTTTAATAAAGACAACGCCTCTTTTGTATTCTTCCGTCTCTTTATACTTCACATAAAAACGGAGATTGATCTCCTCAAAGTTAACATGAAAAGGTATTTTCAATCTTAACATCTTGGTATCTACAAACATAAACCCAATAAGGCTTACGTAACATGTATCGTTCCAAAAGTCAAGTTCGGTTTCAAATGGAAGGTATGGCTTTAGCAATTGTGGGTCAATTGCATAATTTATCATTACAAGCTTGCGCCACTGGGCATCAAGAAACGTTCTTTTTTTGATTGGTTGCATATCTTTAAAGTTACAAAAAAGGTCTTGAGTTTTTTGCTATGAATTGTACAAATTTAACGAATTGACTAAGAATGTTCTATTATTGCAAGCGGAGTGTAACGGAGTCGAAAAATCACAGATATTACATTGGAATTTAAAGAAATTTCTCCTTACCGTCGAAATGACAAACGTATGAGAAATCCGCGTTATCCGCGTTCCATCAAAAACAAAAAAATCCGCCAAATGGCGGATTCTATAGTTTAATCAAACTGAAAATTAATATGTAAAAGTACCATATTCGCTGGTAATTGTAAGCTCTTTTTTATCCGATGCCTCTACCCTTCCTACGATCTGCGCATCAACATTGAATGATTTAGAGATCGCAATAATATCCTGTGCGATGTTCTCAGGAACATAAACCTCCATACGGTGGCCGCAGTTAAATACCTGGTACATCTCTTTCCAGTCAGTACCCGAGTTCTCCTGAATCAGCTTAAATAGCGGAGGCACAGGGAACAGGTTATCTTTTATCACATGAACGTTATCTACAAAGTGAAGTACTTTAGTTTGTGCACCGCCACTACAGTGAACCATTCCGTGTATGTCTTTCGGAGTATATTTCTCCAGTATCTTTTTGATGATAGGTGCATATGTACGCGTTGGCGAAAGTACCAGCTTACCGGCATCAATCGGGCTGCCTTCAACGGCATCGGTAAGTTTTGTTTTACCTGAATACACAAGATCAGCAGGAACCGAAGCGTCAAAACTCTCAGGATATGCTTTAGCAAGGTAATTATCAAACACATCGTGACGTGCAGACGTAAGTCCGTTACTCCCCATACCTCCATTGTAACCTTTCTCGTAAGAAGCCTCGCCAAAAGAAGCAAGACCTACGATTACATCACCTGGCTGAATGTTAGCATTGTCAATCACATCACTACGCTTCATACGCGCAGTTACAGTAGAGTCAACAATGATAGTACGAACAAGATCGCCCACATCGGCAGTTTCACCACCTGTTGAGTGAATGGTAACACCAAACGTTTTCAGTTCTTCGATAAGCTCTTCGGTACCGTTGATGATCGCTGAAAGCACCTCACCCGGAATAACATTTTTGTTACGCCCTATAGTAGATGACAACATTATATTATCGGCTGCACCTACACAAAGCAGGTCATCAATATTCATGATAAGCGCATCCTGAGCAATGCCTTTCCACACAGAAATATCGCCTGTTTCTTTCCAGTACATATAGGCGAGCGACGATTTTGTGCCTGCTCCATCGGCATGCATTATAAGGCAGTAATCGTTGTCTCCTGTTAAATAATCAGGTACAATTTTACAGAATGCCTTAGGAAATAAGCCTTTATCTATGTTTTTAATGGCGTTATGCACGTCTTCCTTATAGGCAGAAACTCCCCTTTGGCTGTAACGTTTGCTGGTATCAGAACTCATGGATATGGGTTTGTAATTTGAACGGCAAAGATAGGTTTAATGGAGCAATTTACCAATTGATTAATGGAGCAATTATTTAACGGATTATTAAGGTTATAAAATTTATATTTATCGCCACAAATATAATTGTCAATCACCTAATGAAACTTAATTCACTCCTCCTCTTCTTCCTAATCACCACCACCTCTTTCAGCCAAAAAGCCTATCTATCAAAAAATGAAGCCGATAAGGTTATCTCGCCTGATGTAAAAAAGGAATTTGGGCTGGAGTTTCCTGTATTCAGGGTGTATAATTATATTGATACAACAGGCAAATTTTATGTAGCTCTCACGGAAAAGAATGACGGTATAAAAGACACCGACACGCTACACGAGAAAATAAAAGCAGTATGCTTAAAAAGTAGTGCCGGAAAACTGGAAAAGGTGTGGGAGATCAATGATTTTACCGGAGTACTGAATGAAGAATCATCCATTTGGTTCTGGACGAAATATTCTTCTTTTACCGATATCGACAAAGATGGCATAATTGACCCTGTAATAGTATATGGCACTTATGCACTTAATGGTTCAGATGATGGAAGGATTAAAATCTTAATATTCTATAAAGGGGGAAAGATTGCTATCCGCCACCAAAACAGTGTGTTTGATGAAGGCAGGAATACTGAAGTTGATGCTAAATTCTACAAACTCCCGGAGTCCATTCAAAATCATGTTAAAAAAACTATGAAAACCATTATGGATCATGATAAAGGTATATTTCCCAACGGTTGGGAAATAAATATGAAGAAACATAAAACAGCATTTGACGAAAATTAATACTCTAATTCATTTAATTGTCATAAACATTTCTTAAAACGGCAATATTAAAATGGTACTGTCCGTTATTTTGCACACATAACCAATAGACAATTTTATGAAACTAAAACTTACAGTATTAGCTGCTTTTTTATGCTTTAGCAGTGCATTATTCGCCCAAAAAGAAACACCTGTAATAAGCGTTCAGGGAATAGGCACTGTCACCGCCTTTCCTAATGCAGCACAAATTACGTTGGCACTAAAATTTGTTAAGCCTACGCTTAAGGAGGCAATCCTTGAAAACCAGAAAGCATCGAAAGAAGTGCTTACCGTTGTAAAAAAATATGCAAAAGATACAACAGCAATTAAAGTGAGTCTTATTTCTACCGACAAATTAATGCGATGGAGTGCGACTGCCAAAAAGGAAGTGTTCTCGGGATTTGAATCAGCTCAAACGGTAATATTTACATTAACCGATCTGAATGCGATGCAGAACTTTACCGAAGATATTATGAAAACCAAAATATACGAAATACAGCGTGTATCGTATTTTCATACTGAAGGCGCGGCATTTATTAAGCAGGCTCAGGAAATTGCTGTAGCCGATGCTATTGATACCACTAAAAGGTTAGCCAAAGCAGCGGGTACAAAACTTGGAAAAATAGTTTATATCCAGACGGACTCCAGTCCGGCAAATTCAGCAGGTACTACTGATGATTCATACAACCTGCAAACATTTAGTAAAGCGTTTACTATAAGCGGTGTAAAATCAAGCGGCCAGCTTATCGATTTTACCGTTCCGGTTACGTTGCATACTGAGATTGAGTAAACAATATAACAATTCATAAATTTTTTAATGTAGCAATTGCCATACTTGACTAATCTCGTATTGTCAATGATAGCGACGTCAAAGAGGTTAAATTGCTACATTAAAAAATTAGTCTATTGCTACATTAGTTATTTTCTACTATAAGCACCTCTACCCTACGGTTGGCTTCGCGTTCTTCGGGCGATTTTTCAGGGATGGGGTATTTGGGCTGGCTTACGCCGAAGCCTTCAAACGAAAGTCGGCTTTTCTCTATGCCGTTCTTGTTAAGGAACAACATTACGTGCTTTGCCCTGTCGCTCGAAAGATTTTTACGGTCGGCTGTCATGCAGCATACGTGTCCTTCAAGCTTTATCTTAAGTCCAGGATGCAGTTTCATGGTTTCTAAAAGCTCATATAGCCTAGGCTTTGAATCGGGCATAATACCAAAAGTGTTCTCATAAAAGTTCAGGTTGTCTATACGTAGTTTTTCTCCTGCTTTAGCTTCACCAACTTTTTTCATAAACTCCACGTCAAGTTTCAGCTCTTCGTCTTTACCTCCCAGACCTTTTACCATTACTGTTGAGGGATATACTACGGGCCCTTTTTTAACCTGAGGCGTTTTTACCGTTTCAGGAATACCCAAAATTTCGTTCTCGTGAGAAAGGTCTTTCTCTAAGAGGTAATAAATAGTCACTTTACGGTTTTCAGCTTTTATAGCTGACATTTTATGCAATTTTCCAAAACTTCTTGTTTTAAAATCTTCGCGGATCTTAACCCTGTTCTTTATAAGTCCGAATACATGACTCACCCTGCGTTGTGAAAGTGTATCGTTCATACCAATGGTTCCGTCTTCATCTGTATAACCGTTTATAGCTAATATTTTAGACGTTTTGTTGACTGTCAGCCAACTTTCCAGCCTTTGCGGTTCGCCTTTTTTAAGTTCGTATTTATTGGTATCAAAATAGACCGAGAATTGTTCCTGTGCTTTCGCAGCAGAACTGAACAACACTGAAAATACAATAACTGATAACAGCTTTTTCATGAGTAATGGTTTGTTTATATAACGAAAATTTCAATATACTAATGTACTGATTATTTAATTTGACATTCATCAAATTGCTACATTGATGAATTGTTATATTGCTTAATTAGCAATAATTTCAATCTCTACCCTGCGATTGGCTTCAGCCTGTACAGCATTTTCTTCAGGAATAGGATATATAGGACGGGTTCCGCCAAAACTTTGGTAAGAGACTCTGCTTTTGTCAATACCTGCATTAATAAGATGATTGTATACGGTCTTTGCTCTTAGCAGTCCCAAATTCTTTGGGTCATCAGTATTACAGCAAATGTGCCCCTGTATGTCTATTTTAAGATTGGGATTCGTCTGCATAATTGTAACCAGTTTGTTAAGTAAAGTCGTAGAACCCGGTAAAGCCCTGCCCGAATTGCGTTCAAACGCAAGTTTATGCAAGGGTATCTTTTTGCCAACCTTTGCTTTAAGGATTTGCTGTTCAAATTGATTTACAACAGGCTTTTGCTTTTCGAAATAAATAATAACTTTCCGACTTTGGGCATTATCTTTATCTTTACCTATTTCACCGAGGCCCTTTATTTCGAGCTTTTCATCTAAAGTAATGACATTTGTCTTTAGCTTTTCGGCAATATAATTTGCCCTACGTAATGAAAGTCCGTTGTTAGCATCGGTTTTTCCCACGCCATCGGCATAGCCCTGTATTTTTATTATATTAACTGATTTATGCCAGTCGATCCAATTTTTGAGTTCTGCAGAAAAGACATTATTCAATGTGTCTTTACCTGTATCAAAGTATACAGAGTACTGTTCCTGAGCATAAGAAGCCAAACAGAAGAAAGAAAATAGTAGAAGTGTAAAGCTTTTTTTCATTTTTACTAAACAATTGTTATAAAAACATAATCATCACTAATCAATTTTCCAACACTTTTATTTCAACTCTGCGATTAGCAATACGTTGTTCTTCGTTTTGTTCCGGTATTGGGTAAATGGGTTTTCTTCCACCAAAATCTTTATACCGCAAACGAGACTTACTAATACCATTATCTTCCAGATATTCGCATACAACCTGTGCCCTTTCTTTTGAAAGCCTAAACGTTCTGTCAGGATAACAGCATATATGCCCTTGTATTTCAATTTTCAGCTTAGGATTCTCCTGCATAATATACAGAAGTTCATCTAATAGTGGCTTGGAAGATACCTCTAAAAAAGATGTTCCTCCTTTGAAAATAAGATTTTCAAGCAATATCCTGTCTCCTTTCTTCCATGTCACTTTTCCATTTATGGTTACGCCTTCCAGTTGATACATTAGTGTTATGCTATCCTTTTTTGCTTCCTGAGCTTTGGCTGTTATACCTGAAAATAATAGAAACATTAAAATTGATAGTCTCATTAATTTTCTATTATTTCGATTTCAACCCTCCTGTTAGCCGACATTTCCGCTTCGGTCTTTTCGGGCAACGGATAAATTGGTTTAGTGCTGCCAAAGCTTGTATATGATAACCTCTTTTTACTTATGCCTTTACTGACCAAAAAATTATACACAGCCAAAGCACGTTTTCGCGATAATCTCAGTTTGTTTTCGACCTCACAGCACACATGCCCCTGAATTTGTATTTTAAGATTAGGATGCTCTTTAAGCATTTTCAACAGTTCTTTAAGTACAGGCACTGAAGACGGAAGCATTACATCTTCATTATTATAAAAATTCAGGTTTTTAAGCAGTAGCTTATCGCCCTTTTTGGCGGAAGAAATTTGTTTACTTAATTCATTATCATCAGGTTTTGACTGAACAGTTGAAGCAGTAACTGCCGGCACAGGCTGAATCTCCGGTATTGCATATTCAATTACTACCTTACGGTCATTAGGGTTTCGAATGGCAGTACTCCTGCTTTCACCAAAACCTTTCTGTTCAGCAGCATCAACATTTACATTTTCTGCTTTAAGCTTTTGGTATATGTATGAAGTGCGCCTTTCAGAAAGATTGTGATTGTACAATGAATCACCTGTTTTATCAGTATAGCCGTATATCTTTTGAACGCGCACCAACGGATTATCGGTTATCCATTTAGAGAGGCTTTGCGATGATGCAGCATTGCTTTCGGCTATATCAAAGTCAAAAAAAACCGTAAATTTATGCTGGGCATTCGCCGAAAGGCCCAGCAATAATAAGATTGGTAAAATTAATTTCATAAGTTGGTTTGTATTATAATGTAGCAATTATTCAAAAACAATATAGCAATTAGCCTTAAATTGATAGTCCTTTTTGTTGTGAATGAGTAGAAATTTTACATTAATATATTAAGTTACTTCTCCAGTATTTCAACTTCTACTCTCCTATTCTCCGCCTTTTCCTCGTTGTTCCATTCCGGTATACGGTGAATGGGTTTATGTCCTCCAAAACCGTGCGCCTGCATTCGTTTGCCGTCAATACCGCTGCCATTAAGATAAAGATAGATTTCCATTGCCCTCTTTCCTGAAAGATCGCCAATGTCATCTTTATCACAGCAAATATGGCCCTGCAAATCGATTTTGAGTTTCGGATTGTCATTCATTATTTTATACAGCTCTTTTAAAGTCTGTCTTGACTCTTTTAGGATATAAGTAGTTCCTCCTGCAAAATAGATATCTTTCAATACTATCTTATCGCCTACTTTAGCTTCTTTAAATAACCTCGTAAGGTTGGTTACAGATGGCTCTGCCTTAAGCGACACCTTATATATATTTTTATTATAATATATCTCTACTTTTCTATCTGTCTTACTGATACGGGAAGACAGGCTTTCGCCAAAGCTTTTTTCTTCAACATTCTCAAGCATTATATCAGCTGATTTCAACTGTTTATATACATAAAGTGCACGCCTTTCTGACAAGTCCTGATTATAAGTTTCATTTCCTGACTTATCAGCATACCCATATATCTTTTCAATTTTCGCATCTTTATTATTATCTATCCATTGCAATAGTTTTTCGTTTGATGCATTAGTAGCTTTTGCATTATTAAAATTAAAATATACAGTAAATTTTTGTTGGGCATTTGCCGAAAGGGAAAGAAATAATAAAATTGCGAGAAGTGGTTTCATAGTATGGTTATGGTGGTTTGAAAGATAGAGAGAATCTAACTAATTTTCTAATATCTCAATTTCTACCCTGCGGTTTTCTTCCTGCTCGCGTGGCGTGCTTTCCGGAATTGGATGTAGTGGCCTTTTACCTCCGAAGCTTCGATAGTTAAGTCTCTTTTTAGATATGCCATTTTTAAGCAAGTATTCATAAACCGACACAGCCCGCATATGTGAAACCCCAACCGGATCATCTAACTGACAACATATGTGCCCCTGAATATCTATTTTAAGATTCGGATTATCCTGCATAACTTTTAAAAGATCTGACAATATCTGTTCAGATTCCGGCAATACTTTACCTGAATTACCATAAAAATTCAGATTCTTAAGCCGTAGCTTTTCTCCCTTTTTAGCCGTTTTCACTTCTTTATTAAGTTCAGATTCTTCTACCACTACAATGGCCTTTGGTTTTGTGTAGCTAATAACAGCCTTTCTGTTTTGTGAATTACTACCTGACAGTGATTGTATTTCACCCGGAGTAATAAGCTTATAATCATGAAGAAGGTTATAGTTGGATAATTCGAAAATAAGATATTTTGCACGGCGTATAGAAAGCAATCGATTATATTCGGTATTGCCTATCGTGTCAGCATAAGCTGCTATTGAACTTACTTTGACATCAGGATTATTTTTGATCCATTCGGTTAATGCAGCCTTTGAATCTTCCGTTGGTACATCTTTATCCGAATCAAAATACAGCGTAAACTGTTCCTGGGCATTCGCCGAAAAACAAAGTAAAAATAGAAGAAGTAAAAATCTATTCATTTATATGTAAGGTTTTTAGTATAACGTCAATAATTTACTATTTATTATCTCTGTTCTTTTGTCATGAAGTAAAAGAAATAAAAGAAGTAAAAGAGCCAAAAAACAAAAAGCCCCACGCTTTCGCATGGGGCTTCATCCAATTATATCTGATATATTATCGTGTAAACAATAATTCTCTGTATTTAGTAAGTGTCCAGATCTCATCATCAACAAGAAGCTCCAGTTTATCGCAGTGCTCCCTGATCGTATCAAAGTATGGTTTTACAGTATCACAATAAGCGTGAGCCATTTCTTCAGCATTAGTTAATGCATTAGCCGATTTACGTGCTTCTGTCATTTCCTCAACCTGAGAATTGATCGCTGCAATGTGTCCTGAAATTTCTTTGATAAGGATAATTTGCTCTTTCCCTACAGTTTCAAACTCGCTGCCAAAGATCTCTTTAAGACCTTTTACGTTCTCAATAAGCACGTTTTGGTAACGGATAGCTGTTGGTACAACATGGTTTCTTGCGATATCGCCAAGAACCCTTCCTTCAATCTGTATTTTTTTAGTGTACTCTTCAAGTTCAATTTCGTAACGTGCTTCAGCTTCTACGTGGTTCATTACGCCAAGCTCTTCAAATAAAGCAAGTGACTGTGCAGATACTTTAGCTTTAAGTGCAGCCGGTGTAGTTTTAAAATTGCTTAGTCCGCGTTTAGCCGCTTCCTGCTCCCATGCATCGCTATAACCGTCGCCTTCAAAAAGGATAGCTTTGGTTTCTTTAATATACTCTCTAAGTACATTAAAGATAGCATCATCTTTCTTCATGTCTTTACCCTCTATAAGTGCATCTACAGAAGCTTTAAAGTCTTTAAGCTGTTTAGCAACAATAGAGTTAACAATAGTCATTGCGTTAGCACAGTTAGCGCTAGAACCTACAGCACGGAATTCAAATTTGTTACCTGTAAAGGCAAACGGAGAAGTTCTGTTTCTGTCAGTGTTATCAAGTAAAACGTCCGGTAGTTTACCTACTACATTAAGTTTAAGGTCTGTTTTCTCTTCAGGAGAAAGTTTTCCTGTAGAAACACCTTCAAGTTCAGCAAGCACTTTAGTAAGCTGCTGACCGATGAATACTGATATAATTGCAGGAGGAGCCTCGTTAGCACCAAGCCTGTGGTCATTTGTAGCCGTAGCAATAGAAGCTCTCATTAGCTCTTCATTAGTATAAACCGCTTTAATAGTGTTTATAAAGAACGTAAGGAACTGTAAGTTGCTCATTGGAGTTTTACCCGGGCCTAAAAGGTTAACACCTGTATCTGTAGCAAGCGACCAGTTGTTGTGTTTACCCGAACCGTTTACCCCTTTAAATGGCTTCTCGTGGAAAAGCACCTTAAAGTCATGGCGCTCAGCAACTTTTTGCATGATGTCCATTAGTAAAGAGTTGTGGTCTACCGCAAGGTTCGTTTCTTCAAATATAGGCGCAAGCTCAAACTGGTTCGGCGCAACCTCGTTATGACGGGTTTTTACCGGTATACCAAGAAGCATACATTCGTTTTCAAGGTCTCTCATATAGTTAAGAGCACGTGTTGGTATAGAACCAAAATAGTGGTCTTCTAACTGCTGGCCTTTAGCCGAAGTGTGTCCAAGTAATGTACGTCCTGTAAGTGTGATATCAGGTCTTGAATTAGCAAGTGCCGAATCTACAAGGAAATATTCCTGCTCCCATCCAAGAGTTGCAGTTACTTTTTTAACGTTTTTATCGAAGTAACGGCAAACATCTGTCGCAGCTTCGTCAATTGCATTAAGCGCTCTTAATAGAGGTGTTTTATAATCCAATGCCTCACCTGTGTATGATATAAATACAGTAGGGATACAAAGTGTAGTACCATAAATAAATGCAGGAGATGTAGGATCCCAGGCTGTATAACCACGAGCTTCGAATGTATTCCTGATACCTCCGTTAGGGAAACTCGATGCATCCGGCTCTTGTTGTACTAACTGGCTTCCGCCAAATTTTTCAACCGGGTCACTGCCATCATATGATGTTTCAAAGAAAGCATCATGTTTTTCTGCAGTTGTACCTGTAAGTGGCTGAAACCAGTGTGTATAGTGAGTAACACCTTTAGAAAGTGCCCACTCTTTCATACCCATAGCGATATAATCTGCCAGTTTACGGTCTATTTTAGTTCCGTGCTGCACTGCGTTTTTCACAGCCTGGTAAGCTTCAGACGTCAAAAACTGACGCATTGCTTTGTCGTTAAACACATTACTACCAAAAATGATCGACTTTTTGTCTAGTTCTTCTACCTTAACCGGCTTTCTGTTTGCGGTTTGCTGTAGTGCCTGAAAACGAAATGTTGACATGAAACTTATTTTTTAATGTTAATGATGAATTAAATTCTGTGCAAATGTACAAAAAAATGTTTCAAATTTTAAACACCCCCATTTTTTTAGGGGTTAAAAAATAATTATTTTATCAATAACACAATACTACCCCTGTTTTAACAAACAACCTTGTTTTTCACTATATTTACAGGAATGACACCAATACCTATTATATAAAGGTAACAAGCACTCCTTTATTTATCATTATAATTTGGATTACATTATTTTCAAAAATATTCCTACATCAGTTAATAAAAATTTAAAATTCACAAACCATTGTTAATTGAGTTAAATATTTATTAAGCAAATTGCTGTTTGAATGATGATTACATAATTTAGACAAAGATTAATTCTTTAACCATAAATGTAATCACATGAGAAATAAGAAACTTATACTAGGTATTGCTGCAGGTGCAGCCATCCTTGCAGGAGCAGCAGTAATAATTTCTAAAAGAAGAGCAAGCAAAAGATACGCACAAGACGTAAATGCTGCCCGCGACCACTTTAAAGGTAAACTGAACGAACTGGAACGTAAAGCAAAAAAAGAACTTAAAAACGGAGCAAGCGATCTTAAAGATGCTGTTAACACAGCCAAAGACAGAGCTTCAGAATGGGTTAATAAAGCTAACGTATAATATACAAACCAACCACCTATCTTATTTGTACACCTAATAAGATTTTTAACCGGTTGTATTTACAAAAAATATAACCGGTTTTTAAATGACTAACAAATGTACACCCTATAATGAAGACTAAAAACTACTAATACCCTTAATGCGCCATGAAGACGAGAAAAAATGCAGGATCAAAATTCCAACCTTACAACAGCCTGATAGAGCAACTGACCGCACAAGTTAAAGAGGCCGAAAATACCTTATTGCCAGAAATTTTAGTAATTACTACATTTCCGCCAAGGCAATGTGGCATCGCGACTTATTCTCAAGACCTTATCAAGGCGCTTAACGAACATTATGTAGATTCTTTCTCCATTAAAATATGTGCGTTAGAAAATAAAAACGAAAAACATACTTATACTGATCCGGCTGTTAAATATGTCCTTGATGTATCAGACCCGCAATCATACAACGACCTTGCAAAATCAATAAACGGAGATGAAAATCTTAAGATTGTGCTTATGCAGCATGAGTTTGGTTTAGTACATGAAAGCGTTGCTAACTTCAATACTTTTATTGATGATATCAAAAAACCGTTAGCCGTAGTTTTCCATACGGTACTACCTGGCCCTAACGACGAACTAAGAGCAAATGTTCAGCACATTCTTAACCGTGCCGACTCGCTAATTGTAATGACAAATAATGCTACCGATATACTGGTACGCGACTATATAGTAGACCGTGAAAAAATCACAATGATTCCTCACGGTACCCACCTTGTTTCCCACACCGATAAAGATGAGCTTAAACGTAAATATGGTTTTGAAAACAGGACCATACTTTCAACCTTTGGTTTGCTGAGTGCAGGTAAGAGTATAGAAACTACACTTGAAGCGCTGCCAAACGTGGTAAATAAAACTCCTGATGTTCTTTTCCTTATTATTGGCAAGACCCATCCTACTGTAGCACTTAATGAAGGCGAAGTATACCGCGATTCACTAATTGCAAAAATTGCAGAACTGGGTATTGAAGAGAATGTAAAATTCATCAATAAATATGTAGATCTGAATGAACTGTTGGAATACCTACAGTTAACTGATATTTATCTATTTACATCTAAAGACCCTAACCAGGCAGTAAGCGGAACATTCTCATATGCTCTTAGCTGCGGATGCCCTATTATCTCTACTCCTATTCCTCACGCAAAAGAAGTACTGGCAGGAGAAACAGGCATTACGTTTGACTTTGGAAATTCGGAGCAACTATCAGAAGCCATTAATACATTATTGTTTGACCCTGCATTAAGGAATACAATGGTACTTAACGGCCTTCATAAAATTATACATACAACATGGGAGAACTCAGCTGTTAACCATGCTAAGCTTTTGGCTAAGACTTCAGGAGGCATTAAATTACAATACCGCAACCCGGAAATAAACCTTGCTCACATTAAAGCAATGACTACCGATTTTGGTATGTTGCAATTTGCCAAACTGAATAGGCCTGATGTTGAATCAGGATATACTATAGACGATAATGCAAGGGCAATGATCGCTATGGCACAGTATTATAAAAATTATAAAGACCCATCGGTTTTAGAATATATAAGCATTTATCTTAACTACATTGAGTTTTGCCAGTTTGAAGACGGCCGATTCATTAATTATGTAGATGTAAACAAAAAGATCACAGCCCAAAACAATAACGAAAATCTTGAAGACAGTTCAGGACGCGCTATGTGGGCATTAGGATATGTGGTTTCTTTAGGAAATATCCTTCCCTTGGAAATTTCTGCAAAAGCAGCAGCATTGTTCCAAAAATCGCTATCGCTTACTAAAGATATTTACTCTACAAGGGCAATGGCATTTGTTATAAAAGGATTATACTACTATAACCGCAGGATTAAAGATGCCGATACCCTTATTTACATAAAATTATTTGCCGACAGACTGGTGCAAATGTATCGCCATGAGTCTGACGAAGAATGGAAATGGTTTGAAGGCTACTTAACGTATGCTAACAGTGTATTACCTGAAGCGCTTTTATTATGCTATACCATTACTAATGACGCGGTATATAAAGAAATCGCTAAAGAATCATTTGACTTCTTATTATCGCAGACATTTGATACCGACGCTATTAAAATTATATCTAACAGAAGCTGGCTTAAAAGAGGCGGCAAAAGAGAGCAATATGGTGAACAGCCTATAGATGTGGCGTACACTATATTGGCACTTCGCAAATTCCACGATATCTTTAAGGATGAAGAATACCTTAATAAAATGGAAATGGCTTTCAATTGGTTCCTTGGAAACAACCACCTGCAACAAATTGTTTATAACCCATGTACAGGAGGATGTTTTGACGGACTTGAAGAATATAACGTAAACCTTAACCAAGGTGCAGAAAGCACTGTAAGCTACCTTATGGCACGTCTTACAATTACCAAATACTTTGGTAATCCAGACACGGTTTATTTCAGAAGAAAACTAAGGGCTGCAAAAGTATCAGCACTACGCACCCAGGATTGTTAATAACCACACCTGTTGTGTCCCCAATAGAAAAGGCTTCCATAATGGAAGCCTTTTTGGTGTATATAACTTTCAGTTTAAATGACTCCATAGTTATTAAAACATGAGAATAATTCTGTTTAACGAGCATAATATTTTCTATACATTTTATTAGTCAAGATAACAACCACAAAAGGCAACTTGACTAAACAAAAAAGCCCCCGCAATTGCGAAGGCTTAGTAATCTATATATAGTGAAGTGACCGAAAAAAGACTACTATTATTTAATAGTCTTGATTTCTACTGAGCCTTTAGCTTCTTTAAGGGCACTCATTACTGTATCGTAATCGTTATTGCTTAAATTTTCAGCAACATAACCAGGGATAATCACAATTCTAAAAACCTGATTAAGAGAAAAATCCTGTCTTAAGTTAGGATCAAATGAAGACTCAAGATATAATACTACTTCATCTACTGAAAAATCAAAGTAATAACTTAACGTCCCCTGATCAAGGTTATAATTAGTAGGTATAGGTTCCCAAATGTCATTTCCTAAATCATTAGCTCCTGCTAATCTATAAACAGAAATAACATCTGTACTATATATTTTTGGATTAAGTGGTACTAAAGCCTGAAAATCACCCGAAGCTAAGAAATCTACATTGTCAACTTCAAAAACTTCAGAGTAGGTATCATTATCTACGCGGTTGTCGTCGTCGCTACTACAGCCCGTCAGGCCAAATACGCCCACAATGCTTAAAAGTAAAAATATTTTTTTCATGATTTAAAATGTGTTAGTTGTTGATAATTGTTTAAAGATACTAATCCAAAAATTGAACCAAAAATTTAAACTGGTAAAAAATTACTAAAAAAAGTTTTAAATACCTTTGTTATATGAGCGACAAGAACTTAAAACTATATATGGTTTTGCTGGGCTGCACACCTAAAGGAAGATTAACAGAACAGCATGATATTTTTTTTGGCATAGGCACTTCAGTACTTTCACTCGCTAAAGATATGTACGCTTTTTGGCCTGATAGCGGTGGATTGCATGTAGATGCATGGCGTGAAGTTACCCATGTAAATGGCTACAGCATTTCTGTAGTTCCGAAAGCAGAAACAATTCCTTCAGAAGAAAAACTTTTCCTGTTGAATCTTGGTGGTTACCGTCCCGGGGAATTTGAAGAATATCATTATAAAACACTATGTGTAGCCAAAAGGATGGCTGAAGCCATTAAAACAGCCAAAAAAACCACCTTTTACAAGCATTACGGATTTAAAGGCGGCGAATCTCATATTGACGAGAAATATGGCCTGGATATAGACGACATGCATAAAGTAGAAGACATACTTGCTCCTCACCTTAAAGACTTGTATAGTATTAACATCGCCCAAGCAAATATTTTTAGCCCAGAAGATGAATTGCATATAGGCTACATGAAATTAAAAAAAGTTTAAGGCTCCGGCAGCTTTGCGTTTACCTACCTTATCTACAGGTATAATTATCTTAACGGTTGTTCCCCATCCCGGGTCGCAGTCCATTCTCATAATACCACCAGTAGGGCTAAGATGCGAATCAAGGCGTTTTTTGTCGGCATCACTTATATCATTACCTCGTCCGTTATCTTTTACAGATATCATTAAACGTGTACCAGTATAAGTAATTCCAAAAAACACTTTAGATGCCTGCGGATCTTCCTTAACAAAAACAAGCGTTTCCTTAATTACAGATAATAATCCCAACTGGCTTTCTTTTGTAATGATCGTATTAGAAATACCTTCTGGCTCAGACACTAAAACTTCGATAGAGCTATCCCCAAAATAGTCTATTACATATTCCCTAATACTGCCTACATAGTTAGTAAGTGTAGTCGTTTTTGGCGTTAAAAGCCAAACAAGGTCACGTATGTTTTCTTCAATCTTTTTAGTTGTTTCCTGCATTGCCTCACCCTGGCTTTTTATGGTAGGCATACCATTAGCCCTCTCCATAATAGATTCGCTAAGTGAGTTTATTTCCGTAAGCTTAGAGTCAAGGTCACTATGAATGTTTTGAACCATCCTTAAGCGCTCCTGCCCTTCAGCTTCGCTAAACATATTGTCTTCTTTATTTTGTTTCAGCAATCTCCTCCTCCATAAAAATAAAAGGATGAAAAGAATAATTGCCACACCTGCAGCTGCTATACCAAAAATAGCGTAGTCATCCTCAAATAAAGGTGTACCGGCTATGCCTGCCGTTTCAGTTGTAGTTGTTACCGCTTTTTCTTTAGATAGCCTTTCTTTTATCCTGGCAAGCTCTTCGGCCTTTAGCTTGTTATTATAAATCTCACTTTTTTGCTCGTAGATCTTATGGTAACGAACCGATTCAGGATATTGCCTAAGGTTTTCATACGCATTTGCCATACCTAAACTGGCCTCTACAATAACTTTATCATACTGTATAGCTACAGCGTCAAGATAGGCCTGCTCATAAAGCCGTAGTGACTCATTATGATCTTCCATTAATACCTGAACGCCTCCAAGATTACTTAGTACATCTGCTACCTTTTTATGGTCGTTTGCACTGTTAAAGTATCCAAGCGCCTCTTTGTAGTTTAATATTGCCTGAGGATAATCACCATGTTTTTTATAAGCATTAGCCATACTGCTAAGCGTTTCACCTGCAAGCAATTCCATACCTCTGGCCCTGTATATCGCAAGTGCCTGGCTGTATACCTCTAGTGCTTTTTCTATCTGATGAAGCTCTTCATACATGGGACCGGCTGCGTTAAGGCAGTCAGCTGTCAGTATCTCATTATTCAGCTGTTTTCCAAGTGCAGCTGCCTGGGTATAGTATTTAAGCGCAAGGTCATGCTTCATTTGTAGGGCATATATTCGCCCTATTTCTTTAGAAACATTGGCCATTGCCAGATTATCATGTATTTTCTTTAGCTCGGGAACGGCTAATAAATAGTTTTTTAATGCGTCTGCGTTATTTCCTGTTTTGGTATAAGCATCGCCTAATGTAGTGAGTGATTTACCTAAAGCCCTTGTGTCTTTGCTTTCACGCGACGCAGCTACGCTTTCTTTAAGCAGCCCGATTGCATAGGTATAGTTGCTGGCAGATATTTCTTCAGCAGCCTCCTTTAGGAGATCATTTGCGCCCTTATCCTGAGCAAAGCAGTTAAGGCAGCAAATTAGCACGAAAAAAAGTAAGTTTTTTTTCATTAATTGAAATTTTGGGGCTTAACAAAAATATGAAAAAACTGCTACAAAGTAAATAGATTGTTAATTAATAAATAATTTTGACTAAAAACTACAAAAAACAAATAAAATATATTATTTAAGTATTCTTTTGTAGGATACTCTAACTATTCGTCAATAAAAAAGCTATTATCGCAAAACACTTCTATACGTATTTTTACCTGGTTTTTAGTTAAAATTGAAAATCAGCACTTTAAAATCGATAAAAAACATCAAAAACCGCTAAACTACATTACGATAAATTCGCTGTTTAGCTTACATTAATTATATTACGACCAAATGTAAGTAAAGTATTTCAATTTTATTGTACGAATATATCGACACACACCTAATCGCTTCTTACAAAAATTAGCTAAAAAGTGAATATCTATTTTTGTACTAATTTGTAGCAATAGCGTGGGAATTTGTCAATTTTTACTGTATAAATTCCAGGTGGTAATTTATGGATATTTACGGTTGTCATGTCATTTTTTAAAACGCCGCTTATAACCTCGTTTGCATTATTGTCAACAATAAAATATCGTGTCCCATTCATACTCCTGTCGCTGTCAATATGTAAAATATCACGTACACCATTTGGATAAATATGTATCCTGCCTTTCAAATCATTTTGTATCTCCCTGAACGGAATATTTTCAACATAATCACCTAAGAAAACAGACAGATCTAAATAATGTAATTTCTGAGATACATTTACAAAAGGCTGCTGTACAAGCTTTTCATTAGTTATAAAATAGTTGATTCCATTAGTAGTCGTAATTCCTTCCGTCTGATGAAAAGACATTCCGCTTAAAGTAACCTTACGTTTGTTTCCCGAAAAGAAATCATTATCTTTAAAATCATACAGCAGGTATAAAAAAGGCTGAACCATACTACTGTAACCACATAGTACAAGAAGTTTTTTATCTTCCAGATAGGTCGCTCCGGTTATTAGCCCGCCAACATCATAATTCACTTTAAATTTCGCGGTATAGGTGCCTGCAGTTTTAGGTAAGGCATAAACACTCGTTTTTTTAGCAGACCATTGTTTAGTAAACAGGTAGATACTATCGTTAGACACAACCATAGCTTCGCAATCAAAATTAGTAACATTATTGTTTAAGCTGCTAAAGTCAAACTGTCCTGAATAACCAAAATGTATAGTTTCTATTACCGGATTGCCGGATGCTAAAGAAGATTTCTCTACTTTAAGTATTGACAGTTTTTTTCTGTTTCCCCTAACATTATTACCAAAATCGCCTACATAAAAATGGGTGTCGTCCTGCGCGAGTTCTTCCCAATCATTATTAACAGTATCCGTAAGAGGAAAAGTCTTTAAAACCGCTCCTGAAACACTATCAAGTGCATAGAGATTAATATCTGCATCATCATTCAGTGTATAAAGGGCATTATCATATTTTATAAGCCCTGACGTTTCCACAACCTCATCAGGAAGATGTACAGATTTAACCGGCGTTATAGATGCCTGCCTGTATTCGCAGCTGCCATCGTTAACTGTTGCCAAAGGATTATAATTTTTACTAAACGGATCGGTACAGCCCTGCACCTGCACCTGAGCTTGGACAAGACAGCTCAAAAAAAGAATAACCGTTATCAACGCCTGTTTTTTCATGAACTGCAATTTAACGCATTAAACTAAAAAAGCCATCATTACGATGGCTTTTTGTTTATCTGTAATATATCTCCCTTATTGAGAAAGGTAATGCATCTTCATTTTTATAACACTTAACTTTTACAGGATAACCTTCCTCATCAAATTGATACTCATAATTATATATATCAGCCCCATTGTCGGTTCTCTGCATCACATATTTAGTATTCCCCAAGTTGAAGGAGGTAAATCCGCCAAGTAAAAGCGTATTTTGAATATTTCCGTTATATTGATTCAACACAACATTATTTTGTTGCCCCTTTGGCGTATGTTCATTGTCATAAGCAAATGTTGAAGAAAACATTTCAGTAGAATATTTCTGTACATCTTTACCTGCATATATTAGCTGTTCCGTTGTGCCTGCACTATCGGTCTTTTTATAAACAGATCCTGCTGTATCAAGATAAAAAGTTGTTATCGCGGCACCTCCAAAACTGAAATTACGCGTCATTACAATAGTACTGTTTTCATTGTATACATAATCCATTGATGATGTTGCGGCAGCACCATTTGATATAAAACTATCACTCACAGATTCAACGCGGCCATCGCCTTTATACGTTACCGTATAGCTGTAATTAGGGATTTCGATATCTGTAGCCGCAGTATAATACATCATTGTTTCTACCTGACCTCTTTTATTATATGTAAAGTCACGTTTTGTAGAAAGCACGCCATCTCCATCATATTCAAGGTTAGAAAGCGCCTTATTATTATCGTCAAATTGTATTTGAGAAGTCATCTTTACCGATCCGTTTTCATTAAAATCAGTTTGAATGATCCTGTTCAGTTTCTTTTCTTCGTTACCGGAGTTATCCGAAGCTGAATCGTCGTCCTTAGAACAGGACACTAATGCCATTGCCATAAAGACAACAAGTAATTTAATTTTCATAATCTGGGGGATTTAGCTTACGAAATTAACATTAAAATTTTGACAGTACAAAATATCTAAAAAATTCTTTATGAAAGGGTATAAAAAAGCCATCTCAACGATGGCTTTTTATGTTATTTATAAGAAACTTCCTGTACCTGACGCGGTTGGGCTGTACCAATATTAAGCCTCTCTACTTTTACAGGATAACCTTCGGTATCAAACTCATAGTTATAGGTAAGAATACCATAATTATTTGTTTGTTTTATAACATAATTACTTACCCCTAATCCTGCGGCCTGAAAACCATCCAGCAAGATTGCATTTTGCCAACTATCACCATACCAGTTTTTAACAATACCATTAAACTGACCCTTAGTCTGATTTGTTTCATTAAGATCAAATACTGTGTTGTTAGTACCTTCTGAGAAGCTAACAATATTATTACCCTGATATACGGCTTCAGCTAAAATGTCTTCATTGCTGTTAGTTTTTCTGTAAATTTGCCCTGCGTTATTTACAAAATATTTATACTGCGCCGTGCTCGTTTCTTCACCTCCAGGGCCATAAGATATTTCATTAGCAATCACCGAAATTGTACCATCAGCATTATATGTGAACGTTTGAATAGTCCTTGTGCCTTCAATTACAGCAAATAAATTATCACTCTCTGTTACTCTTCCCGAATTGTCATATTTATATTTTGTATTTATACTTGCACCATCTTCATGCGCATCCATCTCAGCTAATAATCCATTTTCATTATAGGTACAAATTCTTTGTCCAATTAATTCGCCTGCTGCATTATAAATATATTTTGAAAGAAGCCTGTTATTATCATCAAATGTGAATGTAGCCGTAGAAGCAATATCGCCATTAGCCTTGTAATTTGTAGAAAGAATCTTGTCCAGTTTCTTTTCGACAACTGGTGTTACAGGAGAATTGTCGTCATCCTGATTACAGGAAACAAGCGATAATGCCATAAAGGCAAATAGTAGTTTAAATTTCATAGCAATTGATTTAGTTTTCGCTAATTTAAACTAAATTCTTACAATTAAATATTTAGATGTAAAAATTCTTTAGCAAAAGTTAAAGGACTTCATTTCAAATTTTAATGTTTCTACCTTTAAATAACATTAAAAACAAACACATCATGAACGGATTTTTCAAAACAATATTAGCAGGCTGGGGTGCCAAGAAAATGGGCTTTGGCTGCGTAGGCACAATTATAATATTTGTTATACTGTATTATATATTAGGGCGTCTTTAAGACGCTCTAACTACCTGCCGCTGCCGCCTGATTTTGTATAGCCCTTAAAAAATGTACCGACAGCATTATTAAAACCCTGTCAAACTCATCATTACCAAAAGTATCGCCACAGGTAATTGTATAACCGGGATACATCTTTTTCCAGCTGAAGTTAGTTACAATTTCTAACAATATTTCTCCTTTATAATTAGTAAGAGTATATCCATTTTTAAACAAACCCCTTCCTTTAAAGTTATAAGGACGCTCAGGGTCTATTGGCTTGGTTAGTTCTATACTTCCCTGCCATTTAGACTTCATACTTAGCACCACAGCGTTGTCTTTAACCAAATCGTACTTTGTACTCCAAAATCCTTTTGGTTCCAGGGCATAATTTTCTTTTTCGCCTATTGTTATAACACCTTTGTTGGTAGAATACCATTTAGGATACACTATACTACCAATTACCGTTTTATTTTCAAATGCGGTGAGTACTTTGTAATTTTCCTGTGTAACTTCTAATTTTTTCATAGAGATATTTCTATTGTAAAGTAAATCATAGCATGGTAACCCGACAAGAATTATAATGCAGATGATAAAGGGTTCATTACAAAATATACTATTTATTCCGTAGCAACCTTAAGTCGCATTTTCACCCAATCACCACCCTTAGGATACCATCCAGGGCTATCTTTGTCTTTAGAAAAACCTTTGGCATTTTTATTAAGTTCTATTTTTAAAGCGATAGGTTCTTTTTTTGTATTCTTATCCTCACGTCTTAAGCCTACACAAAGTTTTCCTGAAACCTTTATATGTAAAGCACTCACATCAATATCAAGACCTCCCTTATGCTTTTTTTTCACTATGAATTTAATATCACCTGAAATTAAAGATTTACCCGGTTTCCCTTTAGCGTCCACATCATAAATAAGTAATGTAAATTCGGTATCCTGATATTCTATATTTAAAGGGCCTTTTACAATATTTAGCAGCCCCGAATTAAAAAACATGGTTACTGTTTTTAGTTCACCATCAGGTACATTTAAGCAATTTACTTTAGACTGACCCGGATGTATCTCTCCACCCATCTCCCCACCCTTAGTTTTAACTTTAACGATCTTCTGCTTTTTGGGCTTTTTATCGCCTATAGTTACCTCCTTAAGATGGTATACAGAATCTTTACTGATAATTTGTGCGGAAGTATTCAGGCTTATAAAGAGGATAATACAAAAGAAAGGTTTCATATAGCGATTGGTTTACAGCGCAAAATACAAAATTTACCTTACAAAAAAAGCCTCCGCTATTTCGGAGGCTTAATGTTTTAAATATTTTAAATGAAAAGATTACATGTTACGACGATACTGTCCTCCTACTTCAAACAAGGCAGCAGTAATCTGGCCAAGGGAGCATACTTTAGAAGCTTCCATAAGCTCTTCAAATATATTTTTATTGCTAATCGCAGCTTCCTGAATTACTTCAAGGCTATCTTTTACCTGTTGTGCATTAGCACCGTGTAATGTTTCCAGCGTTTTGATCTGGAACATTTTTTCTTCTTCCGTAGCACGGATAACCTCAGCAGGAACTACCGTTGGCGATCCTTTAGAGCTTAAAAAAGTATTTACACCAATAATAGGGAACTCACCTGTATGCTTAAGCGTTTCATAATAAAGGCTTTCTTCCTGAATTTTAGAACGCTGGTACATCGTTTCCATAGCACCAAGTACACCGCCACGTTCTGTGATACGATCAAATTCTGCCAATACTGCATCTTCAACAAGATCGGTAAGCTCTTCAATGATGAACGATCCCTGTATAGGGTTTTCGTTTTTAGCAAGGCCTAACTCTTTGTTGATGATAAGCTGAATAGCCATTGCACGGCGTACGCTCTCTTCTGTAGGTGTCGTAATCGCCTCATCATAAGCATTAGTATGCAGTGAGTTACAGTTATCATATATTGCATACAGTGCCTGAAGCGTAGTACGTATATCGTTAAAGTCAATTTCCTGTGCGTGAAGCGAACGCCCTGATGTCTGGATATGGTATTTCAGCATTTGAGCACGCTCATTAGCGCCATATTTATTTTTAAGTGCTTTAGACCATATCTTACGGGCTACACGGCCAATAACCGCATACTCAGGGTCAATGCCATTACTAAAGAAGAACGACAGGTTAGGGCCAAAATCGTTAATACTCATGCCACGGCTCAGGTAGTATTCTACATAGGTGAAACCGTTAGCCAATGTAAAGGCAAGCTGTGTAATAGGATTGGCACCTGCTTCGGCAATGTGGTAACCTGAGATAGATACCGAATAGAAGTTCCTTACATTTCTGTTGATGAAATACTCCTGAACATCTCCCATTAGTCGAAGTGCAAATTCTGTAGAGAAGATGCAGGTATTCTGCGCCTGGTCTTCTTTAAGGATATCTGCCTGAACCGTACCACGCACCTGAGAAAGCGTACGCACTTTTATGTCATTATATACATCAGCATCAAGTACAAGGTCGCCGGTTACGCCAAGCAGCATAAGCCCAAGCCCATCGTTACCTTTTGGCAGGTCACCGTTGTAACGCGGACGCTCTACCCCTTTTGCTTTGAATATATCGTTTATCTTTTTGTCAACTTCTTTTTCAAGTCCGTTTTCTTTGATATAAATCTCACACTGCTGATCAATAGCTGCATTCATAAAGAAACCTAACAGCATTGGCGCAGGCCCGTTTATGGTCATACTTACCGATGTCATTGGGTGGGCAAGGTTAAAACCTGAATATAGCTTTTTAGCATCATCAAGACAGCAGATAGAAACACCTGCATTACCAATTTTTCCATAGATATCCGGACGTAAATCAGGGTCATTACCATAAAGAGTAACACTATCAAATGCTGTAGAAAGGCGTTTTGCAGGAAGTCCGTCACTCACATAGTGGAAACGTTTGTTAGTACGTTCCGGTCCGCCTTCTCCGGCAAACATCCTTGATGGATCTTCTCCCTCACGTTTAAACGGATATAATCCTGACGTAAAGGGAAATTCTCCCGGTACATTTTCCTGAAGGCACCATCTAAGGATATCGCCCCATGCTTTATACTTAGGCAGGGCAACCTTTGGTATCTGCGAATGCGAAAGTGATTCGGTATGCGTTTGTATCTTGATCTCTTTATCCCTTACTTTAAAAGAATAAACAGGATTCTTATATTTATTTACCTTCTCATCCCATGTAAGGATAATTTCCCAGTTGTACGGGTCAAGGTTCATTTTTACACGGTCAAACTCTTTAAGAAGCAATGACATAAACAGTTGTTTGTCGTCTTCATTCACTTCGACAGAAGACTCTACAATACCTGCTTTATCTATAGCAGGAACTTTACTTGCAACAGTCTCTATCGTTTTGAAAATTCCGTATAGCTTTTGAGCTACATCCTGCTGGCTAAGAGCCACCTCATCATATTTGCGGTTGTTCTCGGCAATTTCACTAAGGTAACGCGTTCTGTGCGGCGGAATAACAAATATCTTCTCGCTCATTTCGCGGGTAATCTCAAAAGTAGAATTTAAGCCTGCTTTTGTTTTCTCCTCTACCTTATCCATAATCTTTTTATAGAGGGTATTCATACCTGGGTCGTTAAACTGCGAAGCAATGGTACCAAATACAGGAAGATCATCAGGGTTAGCGTCCCAGAGGTTGTGGTTACGCTGGTACTGTTTCTTAACATCACGAAGCGCATCAAGCGAACCGCGTTTGTCAAACTTATTAATGGCTACAAGGTCGGCAAAATCAAGCATGTCGATTTTCTCCAATTGGGTAGCAGCACCAAACTCAGGTGTCATTACATAAAGTGAAACATCAGAATGTTCCATGATCTCGGTATCAGACTGCCCGATACCCGAAGTTTCAAGGATAATAAGATCATATTTTGCTGCC
>Ga0157370_10000385_pt1 | contig 55440 bp, 85 predicted proteins | sample C35metaG_FD_113463 | JGI IMG/M metagenome (GOLD analysis project Ga0157370, IMG submission 113463) | Corn rhizosphere microbial communities from Kellogg Biological Station, Michigan, USA - C3-5 metaG | ecosystem: Host-associated > Plants > Roots > Rhizosphere > Soil | place: USA: Michigan...
TCGAGGGTTCGAATCCCTCCGGTTCCGCCAACTAACCCGTTGTTATGCAACGGGTTTTTTGGTTTCTGGGGTCTGCAAAACCTAATGCAGACCTAAATCGATCCGCGCTTCTGTGAACCCTCCGGTTTTTGGGACCGGTTCACGGCCGCAATGTTGACCCCGCGGTCGGCGTTCGGTATCCACTTCGCGTAGTCCTTCATCATCACGACCAGCGAGTGCCCGTGCTGGTTCGCCACCCACACCGGGTTGGCGCCCGCCATCAGCGCCAGGGTCACGCTGGTGTCGCGACACTCCTTCGGCGGCCGGTAGCGTACGCCGCACAGCTTCAGCACGCGGGTCCACGCGAGCCGCTGGGTCTGCTCGTCGCGGTACACCTTGCCGGTGTGCGGGTTCCAGAACACCTCCACGTTCTTCATCTGCGTGCGGGCGCGCTGGCGCTGGATCACGCCAGCGGCGCGGTCGTTGAGCTCGACCAGGCGCGCGACGTGCGTCTTCGTCCGGTCCTTGTTTCTGGCCATGACGCGCACGCGCCGCACCATCACCGTGTTGTGCACCAGATCGACGTCGCTCCATTGCAGGGCCACCTGCTCGCTCGGCCGCAAGCCGCTGAAGAACGAGAACTCGAAGTAGTCGGCCAGCTCGTCGCCTTCCTTCTTGCGCATCGTCGTGAGGATCCGCTCCACCTCGTCGGGCTCGAACGGGTCGGGCGCGGCCTTCTGGGTCTTCAGGTTGTCGATTCCTTCGGTGGGGTTTGCCAGCGTGCTGGGCTGCCTGCAGATGAGCTCGAACACCGCGCGCAGCGGGATCATGATGTTGTTCTGAGTCTTGCGGCTGAGACCGGCCTTCATGTTGCCCTTGGCGTCCTCGTGCTCGGCCGCCAGTTCGCCCAGGTGCTCGAGGATCATCTCGTGCGAGATTCGCTCCGGGTGCATTTCGCCGAACACCGGGCGCCAGTAGGCCTTCATGTGCCGCTTGTAGACCTCAAGCGATGAGTGCTCGAGTTCGCGCGCGGCAAGCCGTTCCCAGACGTCGGCCCAGTCGTTGAACGTGCGCTCCTGCACCTCGCTGGTTGGCTGGTGCTGGCCGCGGTTCTTGTAGTCGGGGAAGTGCTTGGCGAACGAGAAAGTGCCGTGGCTGATTTCGTGCAGGATCGACTCGCGCAACTTCGCCGCGTGCTTCAGGTTTGCGGCGTTGGGCCGCAGGTTGAGCGTCGGCGCCACCTGCTTGCCCTGCCACATGAAGCGGACCTCTATGCGCTCGCCCTTTGGCCGAACGCCTCCGCTGGTTGCTTTTCGACCCATTTCTCGTATCCCTCCATGTCAATCAAGATGCTGCCGTCAGGTGCGCGGCGGTAGTGTTTCCCTTCGATCCACACGCCGCGGTGGATCTTTGTTTCGACGGCTCGGGCCGTGTAGCCCGTCTCTTCGACGAACTTAGGAATGCGGATGTAGCGTGCCGTCATGAGACCTCCTTCAATGCTTCGTCGCGCGCCTGGTTGAGCTCGGCCATGCGCACGGCATCGCCGCCGGCACGGTCGGGGTGGTGCTTGCTGGCCAGCCGGCGGTATGCGGCGTTGATCTCGTCGGCCGTTGGGGAGCGCGTCTCCAGTTCCAGCACCAGCCACCAGTCGCGCCTCATGCCGGCCACGATGGGCGCGGGCAGAGCGGCGAAGCCGGTGAAGGCCCGCTCGAGCACGATGGCGCCCCCGTGTCGCTCGATGGAGCGCATGGCCTCAATGGTGGCCGCCAGCGCAGCGATGTTCATCTCGACCTTGGTGTATCGGTCGATGGCCATGCAGCGCGGCGCGCCGGTCCATGGGTCATTCCAATAGACCGCGGCGCCCGGGTCCGCCGGCTGCGCCTGATCGCTGCGCGGCAGGCCGTCCAGACGCAGCTTCAGGTTGGTGCTGAGCACCAGGTCGTCGCCGCGCACGGCCATACGTTCCAGCTCGGCGCGCAGGCGCTGCGTGGCGGCCGATACGGTGATGCCCTGCACCGACTTCCAACTGCCGACGCTGGATTGCTTCGTGGTGCCGAACCGGCCGGCGATGCGGGCCTCGTCCGCGGTGCGCTTCCAGCCAGGCGGCCACGCGAGGGGAAAGGCGGTGATGGTCATGATCCGACCACCTCGTCTATTCCTTCCCAACGAAACTCGCCCAGCGGGAAGTGCGCGCCACATCCAACGCAGAATGTGCCGCTGTAGAAGTCCGGCTGCCGCGCGTAGGTCTCAGCGAGCGGCAGTGACATTGTCGTGAGACCGCCGCACTTCAGGTGCACATAGCTCCGACGCACCGGGCGCACGAAGCCTTTGGCGCGCTCCTCAACGCTGAGCACCACGTAGCCCTTTTGCTGGCCAGTGGAGGGGTCGATTTCGCGATGGTCTGGGGTGACGGGCGAGCCGTCGGTGAGGGTCGTCTTGGTCATTTGCGGGCCTTGGTTTGGGCGGCTTCCTTGTTTGCCGCGAGAACGACTTGACCCAACGCCTGCGCGCTGTCGGTCACAACGACGAGAGTCAGGGAGTCGCTGGTGAGCGAGCCGACCTCTTCATAGGCGAAGCCAGCTTCTTTGAGGCGGCGGCTGAAGATCGGGAGCTTCCACTTGTCGATGACGATGCCAGCCTTCACCGTGCATCTCCTTCGCCCGTCTCAAGCGGCGTGTCGTCGGCCTCGGGCGCGGCCGGCAGCGGCGAGTGCTTCGGCTTCGCAGCCTGCTTTGCGCGGATCCTGGCCACGAGCTCGGGCACGCTGATGCGCGCCAGCTCGGTCTCGCCCTCGGCATGCATGTCGAGGTCCTGCGCCAGGCACAGCGCCGCCAGCGTGACCATGACGCCGCCGACCTCCTGCGCCTTCTCGCCGACCGGGCGGCCGAAGGTGTAGTCCACGAGCTGGTGGGCTTCGCTGGCCGTGCAACCACAGGCCTGCACCAGCTCGAGCGCTTCTTCGAGGAAGCGGTGGTTGCGCTCCTCGCGGTCGTTGGCGATGGCCTCGCCGAAGCACTCCAGCAGCCACGGCTTCACGCGCGCCTGGAACGGCGTCAGCGCGGCATGCCACTCTGCCGGAACTTCCGGGCCGCGCTGGATGGCGTTGGCCAGATCCTGCCGGTCGTCGTACATCCAGTCGCCGGTGCGCGGGTCGTCCGCCGCCGCAACCTGGGAGGCCCACAGCAGGGCATGACGGTGACCGAGCAGGTACTTCCAGCTCGGTACATCCGGCGCCTCGGCCGCGAGCGGCAGGCCCTGCAACAGCTGCGCGGCACGCTCCATGTTCGCGGCGACTTCGCTTTCGGCGTTGTCCTCGCGCAGTGCGGCCGCGTCGTCTTCGAGGCAGGCAATCACAGCGCTGATTTCGAAGGCATCCTCGTCGCGTGAGTTGGTCTCGGGTGAAGTGGTGCTCATGGTCAGTCTCTCCAGGTGAGGCATGCCGCCGTCGAGCACCGGCCGGTCATCCGGCCGTCGATCGCGCTGGCGGTGTAGGTGAGAAGACCGCCGCACCGGAAGCACCGCATGGATGCCTTCACGGTCTCGGCGGGGCGTAGCGCCTTCGGGTCGAAGTGCTGGCGGAAGATGGCGGCCTTGGTCTGCGCAACCGCGCTGGAGAAGGCGCCGAAGCCGGGCCGCGTCATGGCTTCACCTCGAAGAAGCCCAGCGCTCCCTTGAGCGCCCGGAAGGGCAGCGGCTTGGCGTTGGCCAGCACGAAGCCGACGGCGCCCATGTACCAGGGCGAATCGCTGTGCTCGACGCAATCCACGATGTCGACCTGGCCGACGATGCCGCCGCGCTGCAGGTCGTTGAAGGGCGGCAGTTCCACGCCCAGGCGATAGCAGAATTCCGTCGTGCCGAAGTACTCCGCGCTGGTCATGCCCTGGCTGGCGTGCACGAGGACCGTGCCGCGCTCGCGGGTGCGCCAGGTCCGGTTCTCGATGGTCTTGATCCTGCCCTCGGCCAGCTCGCGAGCACGCTCTCCCGCGTGCGTGAGGTCGGGGCGGATGATCAGCCATGCCCAGGGCTGTCGGATCGACAGGGCCTTCATGGCGACGTACTCAGCCTGCATGGCGCGCCTCCCGCACATCGATCAAGGGCAGGTAGTTGCCCATGGCCAGCGGTTGCTGGGCCTCCAGGGTGACGGTCACGACCAGGCCGTGCGATCGCGCATAGTCGACCAACTGCTGGGCGTGCATCTGCGCCGCCTGGATCTCTTTGGCGCGCACGCGGTCGGGGGAGGTGTCGAGAAGCTGCATCACTCGTCTCCCGCGCGTTGCAGCGCCTTCTGCACGTCGCCCGAAAGCTGCTGGTCGGCGGCCTCAGCGAACAGCCGGCCGTAGCTCCACGTGGTGTCGCGGAACACTCGGCCGTCCTCGAAGTCTTCGAGGCACGACAGCACGTCATTCGCGATGTCCTTGTCCTCGGTGGTCTCGATCTTGAAGCTGCTCAGCGCGCCGTTGACACGGTAGGCACCCTCCGACCAGTCCGCGCGCGTTTGCGCCATAGCCACGGCCAGATTCAGCCGCTGATCCTTCTCGCGGAGCGCGTCCAGCACGTCCGACCAGGTCGACTCAAGCGGCAGCTGGTACCGCAGCAGGATGGTGGCCAGCTCCATGTCGGCCTTGCGCTTCTCGACCAGCGCAGCGGCCTCGCGCTCGCGCTTCGCCTCGGCCTGCTTGGCCTCTTCCTCGGCGCGGGCGGCGTAGGCGTCGTATTCCTGCTTCAGGCGCTCGTAGGTGATGGTGGCGAACTCGAAGCTGTCGGACGTCGGGCAATGGCGCAGGATGTCGCCGATGTAGCCGGCCGAGTGGGTGATGGTCTTCGGGTACCGGGCCCGCGACTTCGTGTCGCGCTCGGTGTACGAGGTGGGCATGCCGACCTCGGTCATCAGCGCTTCGATGCGTGCGCGCACAGCCTTGTTCGCTTCGATGGCCGGCAGATTCTTCTCGTGCGTGGCGACGTCCCGAGCGCGGGCTGCTTCCAGCTCCCGCATGGCATGGGCTGCCACAGCGCGCGGCTTGTCGGCCCCGTAGCTCATGCGGCTGGTGTAGCTTGAAGGGCTCGACATGCATTTGCCGACGGCGCCGCAGATCTCGACGGGCCGAATGGTGACTGGGTTCATACTGCGGGCCTCACAACAAGGAGATGGAAATGGCGACTCAGAACGAGCGACTTGCCGCGCACCAGGCATGGCAGGAAGCCACTAAGGCGCTGCAGGACGCGCTGTTCCCGCCGGTGGGTCATCAGCGGGCACCGCTGGACGTGGCGCAGAAGTTGGTGGCAGACCTCGAGCACAAACTCGCCGCCTTCAAAGCCGCCTACGATCTGTAGCCGCGCGCGATGACCAAGCCGACCCGCACCGCCGAGCAGCTGCAGGCCCTGCTGCTTGAGCGCATAGAGGCCATTCCCGACCTGCGCGGCCAGGTAACCGACGTGCACCGCGCCGGCGTCGTTGGAACGGGCCTCAGCGGTGACGACGGGCCCAGCTGGACGGTGCCCGTGCGCACTGACCGCGGCACGCACCGCGCCGACATCGCTCGCATCATCCGCACGCTGCAGGGGCAGTTCGACCTTGAGGATTGAGGTCACGCTGCGGCCCTCCCATAGATCTGCGCCTCGTGCGCAAAGTTGGCTCGCACGAGCGCCTCGGCCTGCGCTGGAGCAACGCTGTTGCCGCACATGCGCACCTGGGCCGTCGCGCTCAGCTTGATGCGCGGCACCGCCAGCGGGTCGGCCGCCTGCACTCCGCCGGCGAACAGCAGCGCCGGATCTGGAATCTCGTCGATGACGTAGTCGGCGGGGAAGCTCTGCGCGAGGAACAGCTCGGGCGCCTTCAGCATCCGCAGCGTGATGTCCACCAGCACCCACCACTGGCCGTCGTGCTGCATCAGCACCAGCTCTGCCAGTTCCGGGAACTGTTCGGGCAGATGCTCGTGCAGCAGGGCCGCGCACAGCCGCGCGCGCTCGCGCAGTTCGGGCGCCAAGCAGTCGGCCGGCACTTGCTCGACTTCCACCAGTCCCATGCGGCCCTTCGTCGGCAGCGTGTGCATAGGCTCGGCCAGGCCCTGCCACTGGCCGCCGCTGCTGTAGTACTTCACGCAGTAGGCGGTGATCAGGCGCTGGTTGCTGCCTGCGGAGGTGATGGTGGACATAGGCGCATCGGCGGCGCGGCCGTCGCCTTCGTAGAAGCCGCCGTTGGCCTGCTCGATGCACGCGGCCACCAGCGCCTGCTCGCCGCGGTGCGCGCCGGTGATGGTGCGCAGCGGCTCCGCAGGGTCGTTGCCCGCGCGCTCGCCGTGGTGTGTGAGGTGCGTGAGGTGAATGGCCGCCACGGCGCTGGTGGCGCCGCTGGCCGTCACGGTGTTGAGCGGCTGCTCGACGCTCCGCACGCCGTGGCTGAAGCGCTTCGTGCCATCCTTGCCCTCGCCGTGGCCCGCGTCCACCAGGTGCGCGGCGACGAGGCCCAGCGGCACACTGCCGCCCGGGCGCTTGATGAAGCTGTTCGCGGTGACGGTGTGCAGCGGCTCCTGAATGTCGTGGCCCACGCTGTTGGCGCGGAACTTTGTGATGAAAGCGCCTTCGACCACCGCATGCTTCACGCCGCCGGCGACCACGGTGCCGAGCGGGCGCGTGATGTCGAGCGCGCGCGGCTCCTGCCCAACGCGCTCGCCGTACCCGGTCTGAATCAGCGTGGCGCCCGCCAGCGCGTGATGCGTGCCGCTGGCCGAGACCGTGGAGAGCGGCGCGGCCACATCGTCGCCCTGCAGGTGGCTTTCCTCGGTGCCGCGCAGCGGGGCGATCACGGGCGCGACGACGGCATGGTGGCCGCCGGTGGTGACCGTGGAAAGCGGTGCCGAAGCTGGTGCGCCGGAGTGGCCGGTGGTGTTCGTCATCACCATCGGCCTCAGCTGCGGAGTCACCACGGAGAAGTGGCCGCCCTTCACCTGAGCGCAGATCGTCCGCAGCGGCTCGTCGGCAGCCATCGTGCGTTGGTTGCTGGCGTTCGCGTGCTCGTTGACGAATGGAGCCAGCACCGGCCCGACCGCGGCGAACCCGTTGGACGAGGTGACGGTGCGCAGCGGCTGATCGGCGCCCCAGGCGTTCGGGCCGCGGCCGGTGGTCTGCCCGTTCGCTGTGTTCGCGACGAACGGCGCCAGCACAGGTTGCGCTACGCACGAGTCAGCCTTCGAGGTGATGGTTTGCAACGGCGCGCCGACAGAGCGCGACGGCGACTGACCCATGCGGCCGCCCACGCCCACGATGAAGGGCTTCGGGCTGGCCAGGACGTGCCGCCACAGGCCCTTCGCCACGCGGCGCATGGTGTTGGCCGCCAGCGGGCGCTCGCGGCCGAACACGCTGCGCGCGGGCAGGCTGAAGTCGATGCACTCGGCGGCAGAGCGCCAGGGCAGCAGTTTGCCCGCCAGCACTGCTGCGCTGGTCGGATCGCCGTGCGTGGCATCGGGCCAGACGATGGGCAGGCCGTCGCGGCGCGCCACGAGGAACAGGCGCTTGCGGATCGTCGGCGCGCCCTGGTCGCACGCGCGCAGCTCGCGCCACTCGACGTTGTAGCCGTGGCCGCGCAGCTGGCGCACGAAGCTCTCGAACGTCTTGCCCTTGCGCGCGGGGTCCGGCCGGGCCATGCCGTCGGCGCCCACCAGCAGCGGGCCCCAGGTGGTGAATTCCTCGACGTTTTCCAGCATCAGCACGCGCGGCTTTGTCAGCGCGACCCAGCGCATGCCCACCCAGGCCAGGCCGCGGATGTGCTTCGCCACCGGCGTGCCGCCCTTGGCCTTGCTGAAGTGCTTGCAGTCGGGCGAGAGCCAGACCAGCGCCACCGGCTGATTGCGCGTGACCTTGATCGGGTCCACCTCCCACACGCTCTCCAGCAGGTGCTGGGTCAGCGGGTGGTTCATGGCGTGCATCGCCAGCGCCTCGGGGTCGTGGTTGATGGCAATGTCCACCGGACGGCCAAAGGCGGCCTCCAGGCCCGTCGACGTGCCTCCGCCGCCGGCGAAGCTGTCGATGATCAGCTCGTGCCCGAGGTCGAGCGTCAGGGTGAAGGCGTCCCGCTTCATGCTGCGTGCGCCTCCTGAAGGTCGACGACCTCGCGCACGGCCTCGGCGGTGATGCCGAGGGCCTGCGCCGCGGCGCGGGCGGCTGCCTCGCGGTCAGGATTCAGGGCGAGGGCGCGCGCGAACGCGGCCTTCACCTTCTCGATGGGGATGACGGCGAAGTCCATGGGTCAGTCGTCCTCGCCCTGGTCGTCGCTGTCTGCGTCGGCATCCGCGTCGCTGTCAGCGTCCGCATCGCCTTCGCCGCTCGCGGCGCCGTGCGTCTCCGCGAAAATGTCGCCGGCGGTCTTGCCGTCGCCTTCGGTGCTGGGCGGCGGCGGGGTGTCGGGCTTGCCCGCGCGGTAGCCCTTCTTCGCGGGCAGCAGCTCGGCCGGCGCGAGCAGCATCGCGGAAATCTCGCCTTCGCTGGCCAGGCCCGACAGCTCGCCGTAGACGTCGTTGTTCTCCAGCTCGTCGCCGTTGTATTGGATCGTGCCCATGATGGTCACGCTGCCGCCCTCGTTGATCTCGTAGTGCAGGTTGGCCAGCACGACGTCGGTGAAGTCGACGTGGTGTTCCTCGGTGCCCCAGTCCCAGACGAAGCGATAGCCGCGCCACTTCTCGCCCTTGGCGTAGTGGTAGGTGGTCGGCAGCTTCGCGTGGCGCAGGTTCGGCAGCGGGATGACGACGTCGGGCAGCGTTTCCTGGCCGGACTTCAGCGCGTTGTTGCAGTAGTGGTGTTCGCGCAGGCCCGGCTCGATCAGGTCGAGCAGGGTGTTCTCGCCCTTGAGCGAGAAGGCGATGTCGATCGCGCGCACCTTCTCGTCGCCGTGCAGCTCGCGGCGCGGGTTCGCGTTGGTGATGATGATGAAGGTGGGCTTCTCGAGCTGGAAATTCATATGGCCGTGCTCCGTGTTGAAGGTGATGTGGGAATCAGATGTGGCAGTCGACGACCGTGACGCGCTCGCTGTCGGGGAGGCTGCGCAGGGTGAGCCAGTAGTTCGCCGCGTAGTCGAGGGTCGAGCCATCGGTGGCGTCGCTCATGCCCCACCAGCCCATCGAACCGCGTTCGCTCCAGTTGCCGTCGTGCAGCAATGCCCAGGTGCTTGAATTGACCTGTGACTCGCGTTCAACGTATTGCGCGCGATCCTTGGCGGCGAGGACTCCGCTCAGCTCGCTTGCGCCATCCCACCTGTCGATGACTTCGCGTTCGACCAGGTCCTTCACGACCTGCTGGCTGTTGTAGAACTCACGCGCGGATTCGAAGGTGAACTCGCCAGCGTCACGACGCTTGAGCACACTGGCCCAGCTGTGCACCTCACGGCCCGCAATTGCAGCGGTCACGGCGTCGAAGACGCTGCCTGCCTTGCGCTGTTGCTCGGCCAGCATGCCGTCCAGATCAAGTTCTCCCACGAGGCTGGTGCTGCCGTGCGAGCCATCCTTGAACAACAGCTTGTTCGGCCAGCGCCCGCCCACGGTCCACCAGTCCCATTTCTTGTTCGGGTTGGTGCGGTTAATGACCTTCACCGGGTTGCCGTCGGCGTCGATCACCGCGTAGCCAAACTTGTGCGCGTCTTCGAGATCGGGCGATTCGTTCGCCGAGATCACCTTCCCGCCGTGGTAGTCGGCGTACCAGCCGGTGAAGGACTCGAATGGCACGTCGAGGGCTTCAGCGCCTTCGGGCACGAACAAGGCCTTGGCCCGGTAGCCACGGCCATCGCCCCAATCCTTGCTGGAATACGAGATGCCCGCAGGGCCGCTCCAACCGCTGCCGGCAAACGGACCGAGCTTGCGCGCCTCTTCAGCAGTCAGCTCTCGATAGCAAGCATCGTCGTACTTGCTGATGACGCTGCCGTCGGGCATGCGAAGCATGCTGCGCGTGGCACCCTTGAATTCCTCAATGGTCTCCGCGGTGATGTCGAGGTCCTGAACGTACTGATCGCTCGTGCCGGTGCACTCGAACTCGTGGAAGGGTTGCAGCGCGGCGGCGTGGTCAGCGCCGATGACCAGAACTGTGAAGTGAGACATGTGAACTCCGGTGAAGGTGAAGAAAGAGGGCGGCCGCTTGCGCGGCGCTGGCTGGAAAAAGGAGGAGGGAGGAGGAGATGGCCCAGCCAGGCGCGCCCGTGAAAGTGGTTCGTTAGAAAGGGATCTCGTCGTCTTCGGGATCGGTGCGCTGGACGAGCGCGACCTTCTCGACAGGGACGACGCCAGCGCGGCGCACCTCGACGGCGTGCAGCACATAGAAGTTGTGGCCAGGCCTGGACGCGGCCAGGCGCTCGGCTTCATCGCTCGCGCTCGCAGCACTGTGGTGTTGGCGGCTAGGTGGCCGGACGCCGTCCGGGTTCCACACGAGCCAGAACTCTTGTTCGTCCATGGTCAGGCCGCGACGGGCGCGGGGAACTTGTCGAAGGCAAGCGGCCTGATGTGCTCGCCGAAGAACGTGCCCTTCGACTCGGCGGCCATGAAGGCCGCGTGCACTTCCGGCTCGACGTTCGGGTACTGGTAGACGTGACCCGGCCCGCGCGTGAAGGTCACCTCCAGCGTGCGGCGCGCCGCGTCGTAGCCGATGGCTGCCACCTGGTGGGATTCCACGGGCGTCGTCGGGATGGCGACATAGGGCTTGTCGGAGAAAGCGGCCGGGGCCGCGTAGGTCTTGGGCATGGTGGTGCTCCTGAAGTTGCGGGTGGTCAGGCGGCCTGCTTGGCCTGGATGCCCTGAACGTGGGCCACGATGGCGGCCAACATGTGGGGAAAGTCGCTCTCGTGGTACCGGGGCGCGGCACGCTCGCGGCCAGCCGGTTCGAAGCCCAGGCCGCGCAGGCCTGCTTCGGTGACGGTGAAGTGCTGCAGGCGCTCGTTGATGGCGCCGATGCTCAGCGAAGGGGCGCTGGCCGGCGCCGCAGCGGCGCACACAGGCAGCGGGATGACCGCGGGAGCCGGTGCAGCGGCGGGGGCGCTACTTGGCGTTGTCGATGGCGGCGCGACAGCGGCGGAGGCCGTACTTGGCGTCAATGCGGGCGGCGTAGCGGCGGCCGCGCGTGCCTCGGCCTTCACCAGCAGCGCGCGGATCTCGGTGACCGCTGCGTCCTTGGCCTGCTGCGCCATGCTCATCAAGGAGCCGAAGCGCTCCTCGTCGATGCGCCAGGCCTCGGTCTCTGCCAGCGTGTCGCGGATGCATTCGATGGTGCCGCCAGCGCGTACACCGGCGCGGCCGAGCGTCGCAATCATGACCTGCTGCTCGATGCCCTGAATCTCGGACATGGCCATGTCCTTGCGCAGCTGCTCGCGTTGCTCTTCTTCCTTCTTCGCTTCGGCCGCGCGGTGGTCGGCGATGCGGCTCTTCACCAGCGCGGTCAGGTCGTCGGGTTCCTTCTGCACGATGACCTGCGTGTCGGGGAACAGGAACGCCAGTTCGGTGGCGTGCTCGCGCAGGGTGGCGAGGTTCAGCTGGATCCGGTCGGCCGTGGCGCTGGCTGCGATCTTGGCGTTCGCCAGCGCGGTGTCGACGGCGTTCTGCATGCTGTCGAACGAGCGCATGCCCTTGATGGCGCCGCCGAAGTCGACCTGAACGCTGGGCATGTAGGGCTTGCCCAGGCGCTGGTTCATCGCGGTGATGTGGTCGGCGAGACCCTTGACGCCGCCGGCGACGATCTCGCCCTTGCGCGCCAGCTTGCGAGCCTCGACCAGCTTGTTCAGCTCGAGGCGCGTCGCGCGCGCTTCTTCGGTGATCGCGTCGATGGTCTTGAACAGCTTGTCGATGCTCTCTGTCTGGCTGAGCGCATGCTCCTTCGCCGCCTTGAGGCGCGTCTCGACCTCGCCGCACCAGGTCACGGTCTTCGCGGCGTTCGCGAAGTCCTGGTCGGTCTGCAGGTCGCGGTTGATGCCGGCGAACACCGCCAGCGCGTGCGTGCGGTACTGCTCGAGGTTGCTGTCGGTCACCTCGCCGGTGACCTCGATGCGCAGCGCGGGCAGCGTCTCGGGCGTGCGGCCCACGGCCTCGACGACAGGTTCGGTCGGCTCGTAGGTCTCGAGGTCGCGCTCGAACTGGGCCCAGCCGGCGCGCAGGCGCGCGAACCATTCCGGGTTTGGGAACACCCAGACGAACACCATCTTCTCGGGCGTGCCGTCGGACACGACGAAGATCAGTTGCTCGGCGCCCGTGACCATCAGGATCTGCTGGCACTGGGGCATGTGCTCATCGGGCACCTGACCAGCAGCGACGATTGCGGCCAGCGTCTCGTTCCACTGCTTGTGCTCCATGGCGATGCGGTCGTCCATCGTCAAGCCGTCGCAGGATGCCGATTCCTTGCCGTCGGAGCAGGTGACCGGGTAGAGCTCTTCACCGATCAGCTTCTCGATTTGCGGTCGCGCCAGCGCCTCGACCTCGTGGCCGTGGTCCAGCACGTTGACCTGCAGCCACTCGCTGAAGGTCTTCGCGATGCCCGTCTTCTTCATGCGCAGCAGCTCGTTGCGCGTGGTCTTCTTCGACAGGCCCAGCATGGCCGCGGCCTCGCTGGCGCCGAAATGCTGCAGGCGGAACAGGTCCCAGGCGTCGGTGCCTTGCACCAGGTCGTGTGTTTGCTTCATGGTGGTGGTCCCTCAGGCGTTGAGTTCGGCGCGGCGCTTGTCGTAGAGCGCGTTGAGTTCGGTGCGGTGGGCGGGATCGGCCACGGCCTTGATGAGATCGGCCGCCACTGCCAGCGCGTCGTCGTCGGCAGCCTTGGTCAGCTGGTCGGCGACGTGGGCATAGGTCGGGCCCGGCGCCCCGCCGCCGGCCGGCGCGCGGATGGCGGTGATCTGCTCTTCGCTCAGCGGGTACTTCGTGCGCGCCTTGGCGATGACCTGGTCGGCCTTCGCGCGACCCTCGGCGATCGCTGCACGCCACTCGGGAAGGCGTTGCGCGAACAGGTCGGCGGGCCAGCACGCCGGCGCGGCGGGCGGCGGCGGCGCGCTGCCCCGCTGGGGGTCTTGGCCGTCGTCTTCTGCGGCGCCCCGACCGTCGTCATCGTTCTCGTCCTTGGTGGCCAGGCCGGTCGCCGCGAGCAGCGTGTAGCGCTGCAGGTAGGTGATGGTCGACGCGACCTGCTGGATGCCGTTCTTCTTGCCGCTGTTGTCCGGCGCGCCGTCGAGCGAAACCGATTCGCTGTGGCCGAGGCGGTGGGTGATGGTGCAGGTGACCACGATGCGGCCGCCGCCCTGCTGCAGATCCCAGCGGTGGGAGAGCCCGTGGCGGGCCATCGCCGGCACCACCACATCGGTGATGTGCGACAGCTCGGCATGCTTGTAGCCGACGAAGCCGCCCTTGTCGGTGGTGTAGCCCACCTGCTTGCGCTTGAAAATCTCGAGCGGCTCGGCCTTGAAGTCGGCCATGGCCTTCACGAAGGCCTTGCGTGCCTCGTTCGACTCCCAGCGCTCCTGCAGCTTCATCGCGCTCTCGACCAGATCGAGCGACGCGCCGCGGCTGAGCGCCGTGAGCATCATCCCGAACGGCGAGGACTCGGGCATGCTGGAGGCCAGCGCGCCGCCCTGCTGTGTTGCGGGCACTGGCGCCGAAGCGGGCCGGCTGATGGTTTCGAGTTCGAGCACTTCGGGCTCGGCAGTGGCGGTTGCGTTCACGGATTGCCTTTCAGCGAAAGAGGTTGAAGACGGAAGGGAAGAAGAGGGCGAGCAGCGCAGCGGCCAAGCCGCAGCCGCCGGCGACCCAGAGCCACGCCTTGATCAACTGCAGCAGCTCGCCGATGGAGTCCCAGGACTCGGCAACCGGATCCGGGGTGTCGTCGGGGAAGTAGTGGGGGCGGGCGCGGCTCATAGCGGGCTCCAGTTGTTGAAGATGAGAGCCACCGCGATGCCGATCACGCCGACGACATAGAGCGCCTTGTCGGCCGCGCGGTGCGACGGCTGTGGATCGGCCATGGGCACGATGACGCCGCCGGCGTTGGTGTCGCCGAAGGCCTGGGCCAGCGTGCGCGGGCACGGCGTGTGGCGCTCGTGCGTCGCATCGACGGTGCCGGCGAACTCGCGCGGGGCGGTCAGCGGGGTGTGGATCAAGCTGTGCATGCGGTCCTCGCTTTCACGGCCGCGACGACAGCGGCGCACTGCGCCACGTCGAACCAGCCGATGTGGCATTGCTCGACATCGGCGATGCCCAGCGCGCTGGCCAGCCAGGCATAGGCCTCGCTGCGCGTCATCGAACCGCCCTGCCAGAGCGGGTTGAAGGCGTCCTTGGCCTCGCTGCGCGCGCGCCGCATCTCGGGCGTGGCCAGCGTGCCGAGCGGAATGCCGGTGAAGGGGTGCAGGCCGACGTACGAATCACAGCCGGTGCACATCAGCGCCCAGGGCCAGTCGCCGTACTCACGGCCGTAGATGCAGCTGTTCTTGTCGATGAAGACAGGCGCGCCGCAGTTCGGGCACCTCTCCGGTATCGGCAGCGGGTTGCGCACACGGGCTACGGCGCGGCGCGAGGGCGCCCAGGGCGTGACAGGGCCAGTGCGCGGCGGCAGGGCAGCGCGGAGTTGATCGCGCATGGAGCGGCTCATGCTGCGCTCCCGGTGGCCTTGGTGCGGTAGCCGTCGAGCTTCGCGTTGCACGCGGCAATCTCGGCTGCGGTCGGTGCGTTGTTCATCGCCGGCACGAGCGCGGCCGCTGCCTCGTGGCAGCCCTGCACGCGCAGAAAGTGCATCAGCACGCTCTCCAGGCCGCCGAGGAATCCACCCACGGCCGCGTCGTGGCCACCGCCCGCGCGCGCGGCGATGGTGTGCCCGCTGACGTTGGCGCTGCGGATGCTGGCGACCAGCAGCGCCGCGTCGCGCTTGCTCAAGCCGCTCACAGGACACCTCGGTTCTGCTGCGACAGCGAGAAGAGGTCGGAGGGCGCGAAGTACTCCGGCGTGGCCTTCGCAGCATTCAGCGCGCGGTCGGCGGCCAGCGCCTGCTGCTCGGTGTGCGCCACGACGTGCTCGAACTCGGCATCGCCCATGTCGGTGCAGTCTTGGTCGGCAGCCAGGACCTCGGCCGGGTGCACCCAGTTGAAGGCTGCGCCGCGCCGCACGAAGCGGAAGCCCTGTTGTGCCAGCGTGCTCATGCCAGCATCCCCAGCGTGTATTCGATTTGCTTTATGGCTTCGTCCACCGAGCCGGTGAACTGGTCGCCGTAGTCCGCTGCTTCAGCTGCGCGTTGCACCTGCTGCAGCTTCGCCACCGCTTCCAGCAGGTGCTTCCTCGCGGCCACCTCGGCCATCGAGCGCAGCGGGTACTGGTCAAGCGGCGTCAGGGGGATGCAGCCATTCCGGCGGCAGTGGCTGACTGTCTCGCAGCTGTCGCACAGGCCATGAGCCTTTCCTGCCGGACTGGCTTGAGCCTGAAGTTGTCCTTGCATGTCCATCTCCTCGGTCGCCGCTGCGGAAGTGCAGGGCGTGAGGAATTATTAGTCTGACTGTTCGATCATGTCAACAGTCGGACTAATTATTTTTGGCGTAGGCTATCTGGCGCCTCCTGGCGCAGCCGGGTAGAGGAGGTCAGCGGCTGACGGAGGCGACGCGGCAGGCGCTGTTCAGGTAGTCGGTGGCCACCGCCCACGGCGCCACGTTCGGGTCGCTCTGCGCTTTCTTGACGAAGCCGACGGTGACCCAGCCAGAAGACCGTGCCGTGCGACGGTCGAGCGACGCATCGGAGGTCCAGCCGACCTGGTTCGCCGCGCTGGCCTCCACTGGCGTGCAGCCGAACTTCTGCAGGTAGGCGCGGGTGTGCGAGGCCGACAGCGTGGCCGAATCGAAGCCGTAGCGCTCGAAGGCGCTGGCCGCTGCTGCTTGATCGTGGCAGACCACGGCAGCCGGGCCCTTGAACATCGGGCAAATTGCCGTCACGGGGCGCGCCGCTCCGGCGCAGGGCATCCAGGTTTGCTGGTAGGCCGGCGCGCTGTCGGGGCCGAGGCACCAGCCGGCTTTCTTGATCTGGTTGAACTTCCGGTCGCGCTGCGTGCACGCTTTCTGTGTGGCCGGGCTGTCTCCGCTTCCGCCGCGGCATGCCTCATCGAGCGGATCAAGTTGCTCGATCAGTCGCGCGACATTGGCGGGTGGCTGGGCGGCGTGCGCCGCACCAGCGATGGCGAGGGCCAGAGGGATCAGGTACGGCAGGCGGCGCATGTCAGAAGTCCTCGCTTTTCCATGCCTTCACCACGCGGGCGAAGATTTCGAAGTCCATTCCCTTGACGATGTCGAACGGCTCGTAGTCCTGATTCGCCGACTTCGCCCGGATGATTGTGCCGTTGAGGGTGGGGATGCGCTGCAGGCGCTTGACGAACCCTTCTTCGCCGACGCGGAAGAAGTAGATGCCGTCGATATCCGCCTTGTTGATCCCGGTGTCGACCAGCAGCGGGTCGCCCGGGTTGAAGACGCCTTTCATCGAGTCGCCGAAGCCGGTGACGATCGCCAAGTTTTCCGGGCTCGTGATCCGGTGCACGTTCTTCTGCAGCCATTCCTGGCTGACGGTCCAGCTGCGGATGACGCCAGGCTGCTCTTTCAGGATCACGCCATGTCCCATCGCGCCCCCCGTGTCGTATTGACTGATCCGAACCGCATCTTCGACCACCTCCGAGACGGTGCGCGTGGAGCGGGCAGCGTCCTCTTCGTGCGCCGCCAGGGCGCTGTTGCTGAGCTTGCGAATCTCCTCGGCGATGGACGGGCTGAAAGCTCCAACGTCCACGCCCAGGAGCGCGGCGAACTTGGACGCCGCATCGGCGTTGAGTGGAATCTTCCCGTTGAGGTACTGGTTGAGGGCGCTCTGGCCGAAGCCCAACTGCTCCGAGCACCAGTCCTGTGAGCACGGCAGCTTTTCCTTTCGACGATCAGCCTGCCACGCGACGAATAGGTCTTTGAGGCGGTTGGCATCACCGAGCTGGCGGACGGTCAGAGGTTGGGCGGGCATCGCTTGAGCCTATTAGTGGGGCTCATCACGAGCAAACAGTCGGGCTGATAAAAAGTTTGACTAAAACGATCAGTCGGACTAATAATTCCGACATGAACCCAATCAAAGCAATTCGCGAGCGCCTGGGCATGACTCAGCTGGAGCTGGCCGCCGAACTCGATTGCTCGCAGAGCAACGTGTCCTTCATCGAGAAGGGGCAGTCGGTCCTTCAACCGATGGCGAAGGCGCTGATCGCGGTGGCCGCCAAGCGTGGCCTGGCCATCACCTACGACCACGTCTACGGCGATCAGGAGCTGCCCCCAGTCCCCGCTGAAGAAGAAGCGAAGGCGGCTTGAGCCATGCGCCTCGCCCGCCTGTTCACTCGCCTGCTGGCCTACGCCATGGCCGCCGTCGCATGCGGGCTCGCGCTCGCCGCGTTCTGCAACTGCCGGCCAGGTGCCGCGGCCCTCGCGCTCGGCGCCGGCGGCTTCTTCTTCCTGATCCTGCTGCGCGACTGCGCGCTCAACGAGCAGCCGCTGCAGGACTTCGAGGCCCAGTTCATGGATTGAAGACCACCCATGCGCGTCTTTTCTGATGTGCCCACCAGTGCCTCCGTGTTCCCGCGGGGGGCCTCCCAAAGGGGCGCGTGCACTGGCTGGGTACATCAGAAAGGTCGTGATCTTGAGCGTCGTCATGGCCCTTATTTTTTTGCCCGACCCAACCGGTTAGGCAACTGGTTAGACGCTGAAATTTTCCTATCGAGAGGCCCCTTGATGGACCAAATGGAGTTCCGGCTCTTGGAGCGTGTACACGCACCAAGCGTCGTCCCTGAGCAATGGGTGAAATACGCAAAAACCTACCGCGCTGCGGTGCGTGTCGCTTGGACGTTGCGGCGCATGAAGGCCGCGAAGCCCGCCGACATGGCGCGCGACATGGGCTTCTACGCCCAGCACATCAGCGACTGGCTGGCCGAGGACGACAGAAAGACACGTCGCAGCCTGCCGGCCACGGAGATCCCGGACTTCGAGTCCTGGGTCGGCAACACCCTGGTTTCGCAGTGGCTGGCGTTCCACGCCAAGCTGACCGTGCTCGAGCAGATCACGGCTTCGCAGCTGCAGGCCTGACGACGAGGAGCGCACGAGCATGACGAGCATCTACTGGCCCGGCACGCGCATCGTGCGCTCGACCCACAACGGTTTCACGCTCGGCCTCACCGGCGAGCCCGTGAACTGGAAGCCGCTGCAGCGTTCCGCGAACGCCCGCCGCAGGAGCACCGCGAACGTCGATCAGGCCCGCGCCACCGGCAAGGACCTGTCGACGATGCACGGCATCTCGAAGAAGGCGGACACGCGCATCGCCGCGCAGCGCGCGCGGAAGGCAGGGCGGTGATGGACTATGCCGACTTCCTCCGCGCCAAGATCCGCATGGCCCAGTTCAAGGGCTTCGACGTTCCGCTCGAGCAGATCAACCCCGCCCTGAAGCCGCACACCCGCGACATCGTACGCTGGGCAGTGCAGGGCGGTCAGCGCGCCATCTTCGCCAGTTTCGGCCTGCACAAGACTGCGACCCAGCTGGAAATCTTCCGGCAGATCGGCATGGCTCGGCCCGAGCTGTTCCGCCTGCAAATCGCCCCGCTTGGCGTGCGGCAGGAGTTCCGCGACGAGATCACCGCGCGCTTCCAGGGCGCGCACGCCATCGACATGCGCTTCGTGCGCCGCGACAGCGAGATCGACGACCCGGCCACTCTGTACCTGACCAACTACGAGGCCGTGCGCGAGGGCAACATCACGGTGGGCCACTTCGGCGCCACCAGCCTCGACGAAGCCAGCGTGCTGCGCAGCTACGGCAGCAAGACCTACCAGGAGTTCCTGCCGGCCTTCGCACCGGTCGAGTTCAAGTTCGTGGCCACCGCCACGCCGAGCCCGAACCGATTCAAGGAGCTGATCCACTACGCCGGCTACCTCGGCGTCATGGACACCGGCCAGGCCCTCACGCGCTTCTTCCAGCGCGACAGCGAGAAGGCCGGCAACCTGACCCTCTACCCGCACAAGGAAGAGGAGTTCTGGCTCTGGGTGGCCAGCTGGGCGGTTTTCATCCAGCGCCCCAGCGACCTGGGCCACTCCGACGAGGGCTACGTGCTGCCCGCGCTCGACGTCCGTTACCACGAGGTGCCGAGCGACTACGCCGCGGCGGGCACCGAGAAGAACGGCCAGGGCCTGCTGATCCCCGACGTGGCGATGGGCCTGTCGGCGGCGGCCAGCGAGAAGCGCGGCAGCATGCCGGCGCGCGTGGCCAAGGTGCAGGAGCTGGTCAGCGCGGATCCTGCTGACCACTTCATCGTCTGGCACGACCTCGAAGACGAGCGCCACGCCATCCAGCAGGCGATTCCCGAGGCGGTCAGCGTCTGGGGCTCTCAAGACCTGGAAGAGCGCGAGTCGCGCATCGTGGCCTTCGGCAACGGCGAGCACCGCGTGCTGTCCACCAAGCCGGTGATCGCCGGCAGCGGCTGCAACTTCCAGCGCCACTGCCACCGCGAGATCTTCGCGGGCATCGGCTTCAAGTTCAACGACTTCATCCAGAGCATCCACCGGGTCCAGCGCTTCGGCCAGGCCCACGCGGTGCGCATCGACATCGTGCACACCGAAGCCGAGCGGGAGGTGCTGCGCAGCCTGCTGGCCAAGTGGGCACAGCACGAAGAAATGGGCCAGAAGATGACCGACATCATTCGCAAGTACGGACTGAGCCAACTCGCGATGCAGGATGCTCTCGCGCGTTCCATCGGCGTGAAGCGCATCGAGGTCCGCAGCGACCTGTTCACGGTGGCGCAAAACGACTGCGTCGAAGAGGCTCGGTTGCAGCCGGAGAACTCCGTCGACCAGATCATCACGAGCGTCCCGTTCGCGAACCACTACGAATACACGCCGAGCTACAACGACTTCGGCCACACGCAGGACAACGCGCACTTCTGGGCGCAGATGGATTTCCTGACACCCGAGCTGCTGCGGATCCTGAAGCCTGGCCGCATCTACTGCTGCCACGTGAAGGACCGGATCAACTTCGGCAACGTCACCGGCGCCGGCATTCCCACCGTCAGCCCATTCCATGCCGAGGCGCTTTTCCATGGCCTGAAGCACGGCTTCGACTACATGGGGATGATCACGGTGGTGACCGACGTGGTGCGGGAGAACAACCAAACGTACCGCCTCGGCTACACCGAGATGTGCAAGGACGGCACGAAGATGGGCGTGGGCTCGCCCGAGTACATCCTGCTGTTCCACAAGCCGCAGACGGACCGCTCCCGCGGCTACGCCGACGTGCCCGTGGTGAAGTCCAAGGCCGAGTACAGCCTCGCGCGCTGGCAGGTCGATGCGCATGCGCTGTGGCGCTCCAGCGGCGACCGCCTGCTGACGGCCGAAGAGATGGCCAGCTATGGGCCCGCAAAGCTGGCCAAGATCTTCACGCAGCACAGTCTGGCCAACGTCTACGACTTCGACTTCCACGTTCGAATCGGTGAGGAGCTGCTGGCGCGGCAGGCGCTCCCGAGCACATTCATGAGCCTTGCGCCCGGCAGCCACCATGCGGATGTCTGGCACGACGTGGTGCGCATGCTGACGCTCAATGGCGAGCAGTCAAGCCGCGCGGTCGAGAAGCATGTCTGCCCGCTGCAGTTCGACATCGTCGACCGCCTGATCGAGCGCTACAGCAACAAGGGCGACGTGATCTACGACCCGTTCTGTGGGCTCGGCACCGTCCCCGTGCGCGCTATCAAGGCCGGCCGCCGCGGCGCTGGCTCGGAGCTGAACCCGGCGTACTTCCTCGACCAGGTGCACTACCTGCGCGCCGCTGAGCGTGACGCCAGCATGCCCAGTCTGTTCGACTTCGAGGTGCCCGAGACCGAAGCGGAGGCCGCATGACGCCCCTCCAGATCAAGATCGCTCGCCGGCGCGAGCACCAGATCCTGGCCGAGGGGCTGGCCATCGAGATCGCAATGGACCTGGGCGAGCGCGACGAGGCTGACCGGCACCGCCGCGAGATGGAAGCGCTGATCGCCGCGCGCGAGGCGGCGCTGCAGCTCGAGGAAGAGGAGGGCGCCAGCTACTTCGAGGCTGCGGGTCAGGTCGCGGCCATCCAGGCTGACGCGCGGAGGGCGGTGAGCGCGTGACTGATTCTGCCGAAAAGACAAAGCGGCCGGCGTCCCAGTACTACTGGGGCGACTGGTGGAAGGACAAGGGGTTGCACTCGTGTTCGCTGACGGCGCGCGGCCTGTGGCATGAGATGAACTGCCTGATGCATGAGGGCGAGCCCTACGGGCACCTGACGCTGAACGGCCGCCCGATGTCGATCGCGCAGCTGGCCAACCAGTGCCGCATCACGCCGAACGTCTGCAAGAAGCTGCTGGACGAGCTGATGGCGGCCGGCGTGCCCTCTGTGGGCGATGCGGGCGTAATCTTCAGCCGTCGCATGGTGCGCGACGAGGCCGTCAGGAATGCCCGTGCCGCTGGCGGGAAGGCTGGCGCCGAACACGGGTTCAAGGGCGCCGAGGCGGGTAAGAAGGGGGGTAGGCCGAAGCAGTCGAAGGGGGTTGAAAAAACCCCCCTTCATGGTGCCGAAGAACCCCCCCCTTCTTCTTCATCTTCTTCTTCACCTTCAGATCTATTTCCGGAAGCTAACGCTTCCTCGTCGGCGGCCGAGCCGCCGGCATGCCCCCATGCCCGACTGCTCGACCTCTTTGCCGAACTCGTGCCCGAGCTGCCACAGCCGCGGCGCGAGATGTGGGCCGACGGCAAGGGCGCGGAGGCCATGCGCCAGCGCTGGAAGTGGCTGCTGACGGCCAAGCGCAGCACGAACGGCCACCGGTACGCCAGCACCACGGAGGAGGGCGTGGAGTGGTTCCGCCGCTTCTTCGAGGCCGTGGGCGCATCGGACTTCCTGACCGGCCGCAACGGCGCATGGCGCGGCTGTGACCTCACCTGGCTGATGGGCAAAGAGAACTTCACCAAGGTGGTGCAGGGCAACTACACGAACAAGGATCAAGCGTCATGAACGACCGAGTCGATGAATCCCTCTTGGCACCGGCGGTGCTGTGGAGCCCTGATGCCGAAACTTCGCTGCTCGGCGCGCTGCTGCTGGAAAACAGCCTGTGGGATCGCGTGGGCGACATGGTCTCCGAGACCGACTTCTTCAAAAACGAGCACAAGCTGATCTTCGGCGCGTTGAGCGGCATGCTCAATGCCTGCAAGCCGGCCGACGTGCTCACGGTCTTCGACCAGCTGCAGCGCAGCCGCAAGGCCGACATGGTGGGGCTGACGGACCTGCACGCACTCACCCAGTACGTTCCGAGCGCATCCAGCGTGCGGCAGTACGCGCTGATCGTGCGCGACTTTGCGCTACGCCGGAAGCTGATGCTGGCCAGCACCCAGATTCACGAGCTGGCCTGCCAGCGCGGCGTGGGCTTCGAGGAGACGCTTGATCAGGCGACCGCGCTGCTGACGCCGCTGTTCGACGCGGACAAGAGCGAGGCCTGGCTGGACATGGACGATGGAATGGTCCAGTTCCTCGACGGCATCCAGCGCCGCCACGACGGAGAGGAAGACTTCCTGTCGACCGGGATCAAGTCGCTCGACGACCGGCTCGACGGTGGCATGCGGCGCGGCGAGGTCATCGTCATCGCCGGCCGCCCGGGCATGGGCAAGACGGCGCTGGCCATGTCCATCGCGGATCACATCTGCGGCATGAGCGAACCCGTGGGCGTGCTGTCGATGGAGATGCCGAAGGCGCAACTGACCACGCGAGTCGTGTCGATGCGCTCGAACGTGCCATTGCACAAGCTCAAGCGGCCCGAGCGCATGAACGACTACGACTGGAGCGAGATGACGCGCGCGGTCGACCAGCTGCGCTGCCTGCCGCTGTTCATCGACGACCAGACGGCGCTCAACATCAACCAGCTGCGCTCGAAGGCGCGCGCGCTGAAGCGCCGCCGCGGCCTGCGCCTGCTGGTGGTGGACTACATCGGGCTGATGGAGGGCACGGACCGCAAGGCCAACCGCGCCACGCAGCTCGGCGAGGTCAGCCGCGGCATCAAGGCGCTGGCCAAGGAGCTGGACTGCACCATCCTGCTGCTGGCCCAGCTGAACCGCGAGGTCGAGAAGCGTCCGAACATGCGTCCCATCATGGCCGACCTGCGCGAGTGCGGCGACATCGAGCAGGACGCCGACATCATCGCGTTCGTTCACCGCCCGGCGCATGTGAAGCCCGACCTGGGCCCGGAGTGGAAGCACTACGCCGAAATCATCATCGGCAAGCAGCGAGACGGCCAGACCGGGCTCGTCGATTCGCAGTACACAGGCGACACCGTGAGGTTCTGCGATTGGGTGGGGGACCGGCCCACCTCGATGGTGCGCACGAAGGGAGCCGACCTGTGATCAACATCGGCATCGATCCTGGCATCGCCGGCGCCGTGGCGTTCGTTGACAGCGCGACGGGCCGCGCGCAGGTGTTTGACCTGCCCATCCATCGGACCGACCGGCGCATTGACGGCCTGGCCCTGGCGCTGCTGATGCGCGAGCATGCACCGGCAGCAGTCGGCGGCCGCGTGTTCCTCGAGAAGCTCCACGCGCGCGCCAGCGGGGGCGGCATGCAGCAGATGGGTTCCATGATGAAGACCGTCGGCATCATCATCGGCGCCATCGACTGCACGAAGTTCCCGCTGGTCGAAGTCGTTCCCCAGACTTGGAAGCGCACGTTCGGCCTGATCGACGCGCCCAGCGCCTTCAGCGCGAAGAAGACGGACGCGGAGCGCAAGGCCGGCTCACTGGCTGTCGCGCGGCGGCTCTATCCGGCGTTGGAAGCGGAACTCCGGCGCGCCAAGGACGACGGCCGCGCCGAGGCGCTGCTGATCGCCCACTGGGGAAAGGTCACCCAGTCATGAAGTGGACCGAAGGCATCATCGCCAGCATCATTGCCCGCCAGACGCTGGCGAAGAAGTGCATCCTGCTGGTCGACCGCTGCAACTGGACGGGCGCCGAGTGCGACGTGCTGGGCGTCACGATGGACCTGCGCGTCATCGACGTGGAGGTGAAGATCAGCCGCGCCGACCTGAAGGCTGACGCGAAGAAGGACAAGTGGTGGAAGCGCGTCACGTGGCGCGATGAGCCCGGGCCGCCACAGCTGCGCCCGCACCCGCCGAAGGTCTGGAAACACTACTACGCTTTGCCGGCCGAGATCTGGAAGCCCGAGCTGTTGGCTTTCCTACCGTCGCCCGCCAGCGGCGTGCTGCTGGTGCGTGAGCGCGGCAGCATGCTGGAGGCCTACTGCGAGCGCCGCGCGACGCCGAACAAGGACGCCGCCCGCCTGTCGCCGGCGTCGGTCATCGACATCGCTCGGCTGGCGAACCTGCGCATGTGGGACGCCTACGGCAGCGCCGAGAAGGCGCAGCGCGAGATCCGTGAACTGCGCCAGCGCGTGGAAGGGGAAACGGCATGACCATCTGCGCCCGCTGCCACCGTTGGCTTCACCGCACGCCCGTGTTCGTCGCCGGCATGGCGCTCGGTCCGAAGTGCGCAACCGCCGTGGCTGGCTCGAAGCCGCGCCGCACGGCCATCACCACCGCGCTGCGCCCGGCTGATGCGCGTCAGCGCGATCTCTTCTCCGAGGCAACACCATGATCGAGCAACGCCTGATGTCGAGCCCGCGCAGCGCGCACGAGACCTTCAACGAGCTGTACGGCATCGCCAAGGAAAAGACCAAGACCGGCGCGCGGTACCTGCTGCAGCTGGTCAGCACCAACGACTACTACCGGCACCAGCTGCGCAAGGCCTTCCATGGCCCGGTGCTGCGCGACATCGCCGAGCAGGTCTGGGTGCTGGATGAGCAGCGCGGCGTGCGCGTGCGGTACGTGCCCCTGGCCTGGAAGCACTACTTCGCCGAGCTTTTCATCGAGCCGACCTTCGAGGAATACAAGGTGCGCGGCACCGGCGAGATCAAGGTGCGCCAGCGCCGGCGCAGCACCGAGGCGCTGACGGATGACGAATTCGCCGAGTTCCTGCTGAAGGTGCAGGCGCATGCCGTCACCGAGCTGGGCGTGGTCTTCACCGAGCAGGAGGAGGGCACATGATTTTCCCACCCATCGAGACGGACAACGTTCACGCGTTGCCTGTGAAGCCGCGCCCAGCACCGGACGATGGCGCAATGCTGCAGCCCGTGCCGCACACACAGTGCCAGCACCACCTCGCGGTCTTCACCATCGACCTTGACGCCGGCAAATGCTTTTGCAAGCGCTGCGCCGGGGAGGTGTCGCCCATGTTCGTGCTCGAGCAGCTCATGCGGCAGGAGAGCCGCTGGATGCAGACGATGGCGACATACCAGGACCAGATGAAGCGCCTGGCCGAGCGCTCGCGCACGAAGTGTCAGCACTGCGGCGAGATGACGCGGGTGAGCCACAGATGAAGCGCACTCCCATGTCGCGCGGCACCGGCTTCAAGCGCCGCGCGCCCACCACTCGAGCACCAGCAAGAAGTGAGGCTGCATGCGGGCTGCCGGCCGACCACGCGGCTATCGAGCATCAGGTGCCGACCACCCTTGTGCGCGCCGCGCGCCGCGGCACCTACGCCGCGCCGCCGGCCGCCGCCGCGATTCCCAAGACGCCGCGTGCCGCGAACCGGCACCTTCTCAACATGGCGCACGGCAAGCCTTGCCTGATTCGCAGCCCGATTTGTGTAGGTGGCACCGAGACCACTGTGGCGTGCCACGGTGGCGGCGTCGCCGCCGGCAAGGGCCTTGGCTACAAGCTGCACGACTGGCGTACCGCCTGGGGCTGCTACCGCTGCAACCACTACACCGACGCCTACGGCGGCGCCACGCGCGCGCAGAAGGGCGCCGCTTTCGACATCGGCTTCCTGCGCCAGGTGCTGGAGTGGCGCGCCATCGTCGCCGACATCACCCAGCCCGCCAAAGACCGCCTCGCGGCCCAGTGGGCACTGGACCACATCAACGCAACGCCCGTAGGGCAAGGAGACGGCGCATGAAGGTCGACATCGACGCGGAAGGCGTCTTAGTGGTGACGCCAGAGACTGGCTTGGAAGCATTCGCGCTCAACGCGTGGTTCGATGAACTGGAGCGCCGCGTGACCTGGAAGCAAATGAACGACAGCAAGGGCGGCATCGTCATCAAGCCAGTCGCAAAAGGAGAGAAACCATGAATTGCATCAAGGGCGATCTCGCCATCACGAAGGGCGCGCCGATGGACAACGACCTGTTGGTCGATGTTCTCGAAACGCGCGAAGTGCACGCTGTCTACGGACCGATGTGGCTCGTGCGATCGCTGGGTTCGCCGTTCCACATCGACCCTGGTGTGCGCGACGCCTTCGCAATTTGGCCGGACTGCATGTTGCGGCCTATTCGCCACCCCGGCGACGACGCCGTAGATGAGACCTTGCTGATGTTCCGCATCCCGGAGTTCGACACGGTATGAGCGCCGGCCTCACGCTCAAACAGGCCGAAGTGCTCGCCTTCATGCGCGAGTTCTTCGAAGCCAACGACCAACTGCCGCCGGCCAGTGTTCTGCGCGTCCGCTTCGGCTGGGCTAGCGAGAACTCGGCCGCCACCTACCTGATCACGCTGGCGAAGAAGGGCTACATCGAGCACAACGCCGTCGGCAAGTACCGTTTCACGAGGAACACAGCGTGCGCAAGCAATGCCGCCGCAAGCACTACGCCCTGAGCAACCCAATCGCCCTGGCCATAGCCGGCGCATGCATCACCGATGACGGCCGGCTCGACAAGCTGCGTCTGCTCGAGCTGTCGGCCATCGATGCCTTCGCGCGCGGCGCGGCCACGGTCGACGATTGGCGCACGGTGGCCGACCTCACGAACCTGGCTCAGACCATGTGCGAGATGGGCATTGGGCCGGAGGTGCTGCCCGCGGCGATGCAGGTCGAGAGCGTGCTGGGCGAGTCGCACAAGCGCTTCAAGGTCACCGGCCGCATGGGCACCACCGGGCTCGGCCTGCGGGCCATGCGCGAACTGCAGGAATGGCACCACCTGCAACGCACGGCCGTGGCCCGGTCGGTTTACGAGCGCGCCATCGAGCGCACCCACAACAGGATCCGCAGCGCGCACCCGAGCGTGAAAGTCTGCGTGGCCTGACATCGAGAACAGGAAGGAACCATGACCACAGAGAGCAACGCCCCCACCATCGAAGAGCGCTACAGCAGCGCCACCAACGCCAGCAACCTGAAGGTCGAGCGCGACCACCTCCGCCGCAATGTGGCCGACATCCTGATCGCGGCCGGCTGGAGCCGGCATGGATTCGGCACTTCGTTGATGCGCCTGCAGAGCGAGTGGGACGGCAGCGCCAAGCCGCGCCCGCTGTCGGCCGCCGCTATCCGTGTGCTGGCTGGCACCTTCGAAAAGGAGCGGGGCCCAGACGGCAAGGTGCAGGTCGAAGCGCTCGGCCCCGAAGCCGCGGCCAAGCGACGCGAGGGCCGCCCTGGTGGCTACGAGCGCGTGACGCCGCCGGAGGCCGCACGGCGCCAGGCTCACGAATGGCACATGCACGACCTCGGTCTGCTGTTCCAGAAGCTGAAGACTCTCCCGGAAGTGCGCGACATGCTCATGTCCTGGGGTTCGTGCCAGGGCATCGAAAGCGCCGGCGTTAAGGCAGCCAGCGTGATCGCATGGTGGCTGAACCACACCTGCCCAATGTGCAACGGTGGCGGCTACGAGCTCGTGCTGGGAACGAACCGGCAGTCGAATCGGCTTTGCACGCACTGCAAGGGGTCGAAGCGGGTGAAGCTGCCCTACGGAATGGACGGATCGGCGATGGTCGGTGAGATCGAACGCTCGCTGCACCAGGCCACGTGCAGCATGGGGGCGGCCACGTCGAATCGTTCGCGCCCGGCTAGGATGGAGCCATGACAGCAGAACGCTCAGAGCCGAAGCTCCAGAACACTGCACGGATCGGCCGCTTTTATTGCCTCACTTGCGGATGGCCGGTCGTGACGGCTTGCTGCAACGATGCGATGGGGGTGCTTCATCCGGACTCTGACTGGTGGGCCTACTGTTCAAACCAGGGATGTTTGCGCCACCCGGGAACAGAGATGGGTCAGTCCGCCGACACAAGTTGGATGGAAAGCATCCCGGAGGCCTTGCAAGTATGAAAACCTCTGAACTCACCGGCGCGCAACTCGACTACTGCGTTGTGCGCACGCTGATGGAACCGTTCAAGGGCCGCGCGCTGAACGACGAAACCAAGGCGGACATAGTCGAAGCCTTTGGGCTGGGTGCTGATGTGCCATTTCGGCCGTCGACCAATTGGGCGCATGGCGGCCCGATCATTGAGCGCGAAGGCATCAGCCTCATGCAATGGGAAGTGCCCAACGACGATGGCACGCTCTGGACCGCGAGGAACCTTACCGCCACGGTTCACCAATCTGGGCCCACCGCTCTCTTCGCCGCCATGCGCGCCTACGTCGCCTCGAAGTTCGGGGAAGAGGTGCCGGATGAGTAGCAGCATGGAAATCGCTGACGCACGCCTCTATGCCGATGGCATGCGCCAGCAGATCAAGCGCTTCGCCACGCTGACCATTCAGTTGGAAATCGTTGATGACGTTCGGCAATGGTGCCTTGAAAATGAGACTGCGGGATGCATCGGGAATCCGGTCGGGATCGCCATCGGCTGTACCGGCGGCTATCTTGATGGCCTCATTCTGGTACGGCAAAAAATCGATGCATCCCTCGTGAGGGGGGTCACCTCGCGGATCATGATTCCCTCGGCGCAATCTCTCCTGGCGACGCCTCAGGCGTGGCTGGACTTCTTGGTCCTGCACGAACTCGCGCACCTGGAGAACAAGTGGGGTCAAGAGCGAGAAGACGACTGCGACAGCTGGGCCATGGAGCGATTTCTGGCCGGTCGAAAGCAAAACGACTGAACTCCGGCGCTGCTTGACGCGGGCAAACTCCTACATACAATCGCCGCCCCATCGAGAACGGACCGTCCTGCTGAGGCCGTCGCCCCTCGTACAACGGCACCAGCCTACATAGACCATCACGCTTGAAACACAGCGCGTTTGCCCTCGATGGGGAAGGTGCCTCCAGAATTCCCAAGCCGCCCACCGAGGCGGCTTTTTCGTATCCGAAGCCCGTGGAAACCGTTCCCAGGCATCGAGAGCCGGCTACTCCACCGCTGGGGTGGCACAGCTTGGGTGTGGCGAACCCTTAACGGCGCAAGTCAAGCCTTGACCAAGACCGCCTCAGATCGCTTCGTGCATCGGGCCTAACTCGGGCGTCATGCCGCCGGATCGCGTAACCGGCACCCTTTTTTCCCGTCATGGCAAGGGCCCCCGCCGGTAGCCGCGGCATCGACACCTGAGGTATCCCATGCTCACCACCCGATCCCGCTTCCTCACCTTGGCCTTTGCTGCCGCCGCCCTCGTGGCCGGCAGCGTCACCGGCGCGTTCGAACGCGTGGCGACAGTCTGTACCACCGCCTACCGCTTCGCGTGTGACTTCGTGGCCAGCGTGCCCGCCGCGTTCGAAGTGCCGCGCCTGGCCCTGCTGTCGCGCCCGGTCGAACTCGTGCAGGCCTGCGCCTATGCCCTGGGCCGGGCCAAGCGCGAGCGCCCGCACGTGCGCAGCCAGTGGCGCATGTGCCCGTCAATCTGAAGAAGTTTCGAAATTTCGAAATTTCGCAATCTCAGGAACGCCCCACCCGGAGCGTTTTTGCATTGGGCCGCGAGCCGGCCCAGCGCAAAGACTTCCAACAGGAGAACGCCATGTCCCTCGTGACCGAAATCGAATCGCTGTTCCAGGACCTGCGCACGAAGGTGGGCGGCTTCACGTCCGACGCAGAGCTGCACTTCACCAACTTCCTGCACCTGGCCCGCTCGGAAGAAGCAGCTGCCGAGGCGCGTGGCGAGCCTGTGGCGTCCGCGCCGGCACCTGCTGCAGCTCCTGCATCGGCACCCGTCGCGCCCGTACCAGAAGCATCGCCCGAAGCCGAATCGGACACCTCCGCCACCTGACCCCAGTTCCAGAGCGCACCCCCGCGCTGCCGCCATTCCCTCCCGGCGGTTCTGCGCGTTGCTCTAACCCCAGCGGTGCGGTGGGTTGAAACCGCCCGCCCCGTGGCCGCCGCCGGCATAGCTCCCTTTCCTCCTTTCGGGACGCCGGCGGCGTGTCCGGCCCATCGGATGCCGTACATGGAGACTCGAGCTGTCACCGTCGAAATCACGGTAGCGTGGTGGTTCGGCTGGTACGTCGCCACGCTGATGCTGGTCGCGGCCCTGATGTGCACCGAGCCCGATCCCGAGAAGCTGGCCCGAGTGCTCCTCAGAGCCATCCGGGTGCGCACGGTGCGCTGATGTTCAACATCTCGATCAAGGCCGATGTCGCCCGCGTGGAGCGCACGCTCTCCGCCTTCGCCTATAAGCAGATGCCGTACGCCACGGCGCTCGCTCTGACAGGCCTCGCCAAGATCGTTCAGGCCGGCGAGCAGGATGCGATGGACTCGGTATTCGACCGGCCCACGCCCTTCACCAAGAAGTCGGTCGGCGTCAGGGCCGCTCGCAAGGACACGCTGGAGGCGCTGGTCTACGTCAAGGACATCGCAGCCGCCTACCTCGAGCCCTACGAGACAGGCGGCACCAACAAGCTCAACAGCCGCGCGCTGCTGAAGCCTGTGAACGCTCCACTGAACCAGTACGGCAACCTGTCCAAGAACAAGCTGGCCCAGCTCAAGGCCAAGGGCAACACCTTCGTAGGCAAGATCAAAGGCAAGAGCGGCGAGGTCATCAATGGCGTATGGCAGCGCACCCCCGCAGCCAGGGGCAAGCCAGCAGGCATGAAGCTCCTCATCCGCTTCGGTGATGCCCACCCCATCAAGCAGCGCCTCGACTACAGGCAGCGCGCAGAGCAGCTGGTGCGCTCGAACTTCAACAGGGAGATGGGCAAGGCGCTCGCCAAGGCCATCGCCAGCGCGAAGTGACCCGTCCTGACCAGCCTCGACGCCCGATCCAGCCGGCATGCACCACCATGGGGCATCCGGGAGGGTGTTGCGAGATTGCAACGGGTCCTTCCGGGGTCAGGCTGCATCGCGGGCATTGCGCGCCGCGTTTCTCGGCCGGCGCTGAGTTCAAAACAATGTCCGCACAGGATGTCCGCACCTATGGCTGAAGCAGTGACGGGCCGCGAGTTCGCGCGGCTGGAGGGTTGCGACGAGAAGCAGGTGCGGCGGGCGTTGGCGCGTGGGCTGCTGGTGGCCGATGCCGAGGGAAAGCTCGATCCCGCGCAGGTTGGCAGCGGGTGGCGCAAGCCGCGTGCGGACAGCAAGGAAGCGCCGCCGAAAGCACCTGCAGCGCCGCGCGCGAAGAAGGCTGCGGACACCGGTGCGGACAAGGCGAGGGCTCCGAAGAATGTCCGCACGCCGGCGAAGGCCGAGCCCGAAGCGGTCGATGGCGTGCCGGTGGTGCAGAGCGCCGACGGCGCCAGCCTCAAGCGGGCAGTGGCTCACAAGGAAGACTACGCCGGCCGGCTGAAGGAACTGGAGTACCGCCAGCGCGCCGGCGAGGTCATCAGCCTTGAGCTGGCCAAGCAGGTGCTGTTCACGGAGTTCAGGGCCGCGCGCGATGCGTGGCTGAACTGGCCCACGCGGTACGCCGCGCTGATCGCGGCCGAGCTTGGCATCGAAGAAGCAGACCGGCTTGCGGAGACCCTGACCACGTATGTTCACAAGCAACTTGCCTCCCTGGGAGAGCCCAGCGGACAGTTCCGCAAAGGCTGAGCTTCTCAGGAAGGAAGTTGCCGCCGGCTGGTCCACGCCGCCGCGGATGTCGGTGCCGGCCTGGGCCGACGAGTTCCGCAAGCTGGCCAAGGGCTTCGGCGCCGTGTCTGGCGACTGGGAAACCTCGACCGTGGAGGTGGCGCGCGGCCCGATGCTGGCGGTCACCGAGCCGGGCGTTCGGACGATCACGGCGATGTGCGCCACGCAGTTGCTCAAGACCGAGCTGCTGCTCAACATCTTCGGGTATCACGTCCACCTGGACCCGTGCCCGATCCTGATCCTCCAGCCGAAGGCAGAGTCGGCCGAGCAGTTCTCGAAGGAGCGCCTGCAGCCGATGGTGGCCGCGACGCCGGTGCTCGACGAGCGCGTGGGCGGTTCCGAGGAGACGCTGACCTACAAGCCCTTCCCTGGCGGCTTCGCCGGCCTGGTGGGCGCGGGCAGTCCCGACAACCTGGCGCGCCGCCCGATCCGGGTGGTGCTTGCCGACGAGATCAACAAGTACCGGCCCACGAAGGAGGGCGACTCCCTGGTGCTGGTGGGCGAGCGCACTGCGACGTTCGCGCTGAATTCGCTGGAGGTGCGGGCGTGCAGCCCGACCATCGAAGACGAGTGCGCCATCTCGGAGAGCTACGCGAACTCCGACCAGCGCCGCGCGACCATCGCGTGCCCGCACTGCGGCCACCGCATGTTCCCGATGTTCTTCCAGCACGTGCAGTGGCAGAAGGACGACAAGGGCAACCACCTGCACAAGACCGCGCGGATCTACTGCGAGGCCTGCGGCAACGCCTGGTCGGAAGGTGAGCGGCAGAAGGCGCTGGCCACCACGCGCTGGCACCAGACGAAGCCGTTCGAATGCTGCGACGTCCGCCACGTTCCGCTGGATGCATATGCCGCGCTCTGGAAGGAACTGGGCGACAGCGAGGCGGCCGTGGCCCAGGTCTGGGACTGGTGGGAAGACGACGAAGAAGGCCGCTACGCGGTCTACCGCGCGCGATGCTCGCAGTGTGGCAGCTGGCCCCTCGACAACTCGCACGCGGGCTTTCAGGCCGGCAAACTGTTCTCGCCATCGCAGAAGGACCGGCCGAGCGAGCAGGCTCGGAAATGGCTCGAAGCGAAGGGCGATGCGGACCGCGAGCTGTCGTGGTGGAACACCCAGCAGGGCCTGCCGCACCGGCCGCTGGCCAGCAAGGCGCTGGCGGTCGACACGCTGCTGTCGCGGCGCGAGGTGTTCGACGCCGAGGTGCCGCACGGCGTGGCGCTGCTCACGCTCGGCATCGACGTGCAGGACTTCCGGATCGAACTCGAGCTGGTCGGATGGGGCAAGGATGAGGAGAGCTGGTCGATCGACTACCACGTCATCGAAGGAGAGTTCGGCGACCCGGCGACGCAAGCGCAGCTCGATGCCTACATGAAGCGGCTCTGGCGCCGGGGCGACGGCCGGACGTTCGAGGTAATGGCCGCGTGCATCGACTCTGGCGGCCACCACACCCAGGCGGTCTACAACTTCGCGAAGGCGCGGCTCGGTCGGCGCGTGTGGGCCATCAAGGGCGCTTCGGAGCGCGATGGTCAGCGCAACCCCGTGTGGCCCACGAAGAAACCGAACCGGCGCACGAAGGCCAGTTTCCGGCCGGTGGTCATCGGCGGCAATGCCGCGCGCGACATCATCCGCACCCGCCTGCTGCTGGGCGTGCCCACCCCGGGCAAGCCGGCTCCGGGCTACATGCACTTCCCCGCGGACCGCGACATCGGCTACTTCCAGCAGCTGACCGCCGACCGCCTGACGTTGAAAGAGATCGGGCGTCGCAAGGTGCGCATCTGGGAAACACCGAACGGCAAGGCCAACGAGGCTGCCGACTGCCGCGTCTACGCCTACGCCGCGCTGTGCGGCCTGCTGCACTTCGGACTGCAGCTCAACCGCCGCGCCGAACTCGTGCTGCCCGCACCGCCGGCCGCCGACCAGAACGCCATCGCGCTGCCGCAAGAAGACGGCGCCCTGATACCCGACGGTGTGCCGACCGCTGTTGCGCCGCGCCCCGCCGCCAAGAAGAGCCTGATCGCCAGGCTCGCATGAAGGATTCACCATGCTGATTTCCCGCAAGGTCGGACACGTCACGTTCCACCACGACGACGAGTTCAAAGGCGAGGTGACCATCGAGAAGGGTGACACGCGCCTGTCGGTGTCGATGGAGGCGCTGCGCGCCTTCGTTGCCGAGAGCGTGCGCCACGAGCTCGCCGCCCATGTGGCCAAGATGAAGCCGGCAGACCTGCTGCGCCGGATCGCCTGACGATGCGCCGCACCAGCATCCTCGACGGCATCAGCTTGGCCGACCTGCAGGCGCGCCTCGCCGCTCTGCAGCAGGCCTATCTCGACCTCATGGCAGGCGGGAAAGTCGCGTCCGCGTCGTACACCCAAGGGGACGGCGCCCGCACGGTGACCTACACCCAGGCGAACATCGCCGACCTCACGCAAGCCATCCTGGCGCTGCAGACCCAGATCGACCGGCTGACCGGCCAGTGCATCAATCGCCGCGCGCCGATGCGGCCGGTGTTCTGAGATGAGCGCTCCTTTTCAGATCCTCGACGCGAGCGGCAAGCCGATGAGCATGCCCACGCCCGCGCGAGCCCGCGCCAGCGGCGCGCCGGGCTACCTCAACCTGCCGAGCGGTTCGAACTTCGCATACGAAGCCTCGAACATCGCGAGCCAGGAGATGGGCAACTGGCAGCCGTGGATCCGCTCGCCCGACTCGGAGATCAACCCGTTCCGCGACCGCATGGTGGCGCGCACGCGCGACCAGGTACGCAACGACGGATGGTCGACCGGCGGCGTCACGCGGATCCTCGACAACGTCGTCGGCACGCACCTGCGGCTGTCGGCGTCGCCGGACTACCGGGCGCTCAAGGCGCGCTTCGGCAAGGCCTTCGACGCCACCTGGGCGATGGAATTCCAGCGGGCGGCCGAGGCGCTGTGGCGCGGCTACTCGGAGAGCCTGGGCCGGTGGAACGACGTGGAGCGCGCTCTCACGACCGGCCAGCAGTTCCGGCTGGCCATGCGCCACAAGCTGATCGACGGCGAGGCCTTGGCGCTCGCCTACTGGATGCCGGAGCGCGTGGGCGCCGGCGGTGCCGACTATGCGACCTGTATCCGCCTGATCGACCCCGACCGGCTCAGCAACCCGTTCCAGGGCCCCGACACCAAGAACATGCGCGGCGGGATCGAGATCGACGAGGAAACCGGCGAACGCCTGGCCGCGCACATCCGCCGCGCGCAGCAAAACGACTGGTATCTCTCGGTCGAGGCAAACACCTGGGAGCGCGTGCCTTTCGAGGATGACGACGGCTTCACCCGGGTGATCCACGACTTTGACCGGGACCGCGCCGGCCAGCACCGCGGCATCAGCGCGTTCAGTCCGATCCTGTCGCACGCCCGCATGCTGGCACGCTACTACGGGCTCGAACTGCAGCAGGCGTCGCTCGCCGCAGCGCTGGGCACCTATGTGACCAGCCCTTACGACCCTGCGCTCGTGCAGGAGGCCCTGGGCGCCGACGACGCCGCGGCGCAGGAACTCAATGCCTACCAGCAGATGCGTGCCGAGTGGTCGCAGGAGCGGCCGGCCTACTTCAACGGCGTGAAGGTGCCGACGCTGGCGCCCGGCGAAAGCATCGAATCGGTCGCGAGCCCGCACCCGCACACCGGCTTCGCCGACTTCGCCCACGAGATGCTGGGCCTGTACTCGGCGGCTACTGGCCTGTCGCGCGAGCAGATCACCCAGGACTGGTCGCGGACCAACTACAGCAGCGCGCGCGCCGCGCTGATGGAGAGCTGGAAGACGCTGATGCGCCGGCGCGGCGAGTTCACCACCAACTTCGCCACGCCGAACTACGCGCTGTGGCTGCGCGAGGCGATGGAGAATGGCGAACTGCCGCTGCCCGCCGGCGCGCCGAGCTTCGTCGAGGCGGCCACCGCCTATTCGCGCTGCCGCTGGCTCGGCCCGGCACGTGGCTGGATCGACCCCGTCAAGGAACCGGCCGGCAGCGTGCTGCGCATGGAAGCGGGCCTAGCCACGCTGGAGAGCGAAGGCGCAGAGCAGGGCGTCGACTGGGAGGAGGTCGCCGACCAGCGCCAGATCGAACAGAAGGCCTACGAAGAGCGCGGCCTGCCGCCTCCGAAGTGGGCAGCCATCCAGGGCACCGGCGACTTCTTCAAAGACGACAGCGAGTCGAAGGCACAGCAACCATGAAACCCTATCCGTTCTCGGCCGCTCGCATCTTCGGTGTGCCGCTGGCCATCCATCCGACGAAGGGCAAGGTCATCGCGCGGGCGCTGGCCGATCGCCTCAACATCACGAGCGTGACGGTGCAGGGCGCCGGCGGCGCAACGATGATGGAAGACGACTGGGACTACAGCGAGCCGGCCGAGGAGCGCGGCTACGAGGTGGTCAATGGCGTCGCGGTGGTGCCGGTGAGCGGGACTTTGGTGCACAAGGGCACCAGCCTGCGGCCTTACTCCGGCATGCTGGGCTACAACGCCATCCGCCACAACCTAATGATGGCGTTGAACGACGACAGCGCGCGCGCCGTGGTGCTCGACTGCAACTCGCCGGGCGGCGAGGTATCCGGTTGCTTCGACCTGGTCGATGCCATCTACGAGGCCCGCGGAGACAAGCCGATCACGGCCATCTGCGACGACATGGCCTACAGCGCCTGCTATGCCATCGCCAGCGCCTGCGATTCCATCGTGCTGCCGCGCACGGGCGGTGTCGGCTCGATCGGCGTGATCACCATGCACGCCGAGTATTCGAAGGCTCTGCGCGGCGCGGGCGTCGAAGTCACCATCTTCCAGTACGGCGACCGCAAGGCCGACGGCAATCCCTACAACCCTCTTTCGAAAGAAGCGGCCGCCCGTTTCCAGGCAGACATCGACGAGCTCGGCGAACTGTTCGTCGAGACCGTCGCCCGCAACCGCGGCATCGCGGCTTCGAAGATCAAGGCCACCCAGGCCGCCACGTACATGGGCGCCGCCGGCGTCGATGCTGGTCTCGCCGACGCTGTCATGGCGCCCGACGAGGCTTTCCGAGTCCTGCTCGCCGAGCTGGGCTGAACCACCACCACCAGAGGTACTGACATGAGTCTGCAAAAAGCGGTGGCGAACGCCTTCTCGTTCGCGCACTTGGGCAACATCGGCCGCAGCAAGGCGTCGAAGGCCGCCGCCGAGGACGACGAGGAAAAGAAGGACGCGAAGGCCGAGGCCGAAGAAGACGACGACGAAAAGAAGGACGACAAGTCGGCCGAGGGCGAAGACGACGACGCCAGCGCCGAGGGTGACGATCCCGAGAAGAAGGACGACGACGAGAAGCCTTCGAGCAAGGCCGAAGACGACGACGAAGACAAGGACGAGGAAATGCGCGGCAAGTCCGCTGCAGCTCAGGCGCGCCGCCGTGAGCAGGCTCGCTGCGCCGCAATCTTCGCATCGCCGGCTGCCGCGCGAAACCCCGTTCTCGCCGCTAACCTGGCTTTCAAGGGCCGCATGCCACGCCGCGAGGCCATAGCTCTGCTGGAAAGCACGCCCGCACCGGCAGCCGCCAGCCACGTCAGCCGCTCCGCGCGAAATCCGCAAGTCGGCGCCGGTGGCGACACCAAGCCCACGCCCCAGCAGGCCGTCGCCGCTCGCTGGGACCACAACCTCCAGGCAGCAGCCAAGGGCCGCCGCTGATCTTCAACCTGTTGCCTACAAGGAACTGAACCATGGCCAATCCCACCGTCACCCCCCTCGTCGAGCAATGGCACGACGGCGGCTTTCTCGTCTCCCAGGCGAACGGGCACCGCTCGGTCGACCAGGCTGTGCTCGCCGCCGGCGCGAAGGTCTACGCCGGCACCATCGTCGGCAAGATCACTGCCTCCGGCAAGTTCGTGCAGTGCGTCAGCACGGCCAGCGACGGATCGCAAGTGCCCGCCGGCATCTTGTTCGGCACCAAAGACGCCACGCTGGCCGACAAGCCGTGCGTGGTCGTGCGCCGTGACTGCGAAGTCAACACCACCGAGCTGATCTGGGATGCGTCGTTCAACGCCGGCGCCATCACGACCGGCCTCGCCACCCTGGCCGGCCTCGGCATCATCGGCCGCTGAGCCCACACATCAACCAATTGAGACCGCCTTCGGGCGGTTTTTTCATTTCCAGAAGGAACTGACATGGCAGCCGAAATCATCGACATCTTCAACGGCGACGCGTTCAGCGCGCTGACCCTGACGCAAGGCGTTCAACGCAACCCCTACCAGCCGGGTGCGCTGGGCCGGCTCAACATCTTCGACCCGAACCCGATCCGCACCACGGCGGTCTCGGTGGAAGAGCGCACCGGCGTGCTGAAGCTCATCGGCTTCAGCCAGCGCGGCGCCGAAGGCACGCAGCGCACGACCGAGAAGCGCAAGATGCGCTACTTCGACGTGCCGCGCCTGATGCACGACGACACGATCCACACGTACGAACTGCAGAACATCCGCGAGTTTCCGGAAGGCCCCACCGGCCAGATCGTGACCGTGCCGATGCAGCTCGAGCGCGAAGTGGCGCGTCGACTCGCCGGCCCGACCGGCCTGCTGGCCAGCGTCGAGTACACGAAGGAATACCTGCGCCTCGCGGCCGTGCAGGGCATGGTGCTGGACCCCAAGGACGGCAGCGTGCTCTACAACTGGTTCGACGAGTTCCAGATCACGCAGGCGGCCGAAGTCGCCTTCAATCTCTCGGCCGGCACCGCCAACAGTCTGCGACCGATCATCAACGGCATCAAACGCACGATGGCGCGCAAGGCACAGGGCGCCTTCACGCAGACCACGTCGGTGATGGCGCTGTGCGGCGACGTGTTCTACGACCAGTTCACGAACCATCCGGACGTGATCCGCACCTTCCTGAACTGGGAAGGCGCGAAGCAGCTGCGCGACGACTCCTTCGGCGACGCCTTCAACTCGGTCGAGTTCGACGGCATCACCTGGGTGAACTACCGCGGCTCCGACGACAACAGCTCGGTGAAGATCGCGGACGACAAGGTCAAGTTCTTCCCGGTGAATGCGCCCGGCATCTTCCAGGAGGTGATGGCGCCCGGCGAGTCGGCCGAATTCATCAACCAGCCCGGCGCGCCGGTGTACGTGCTGCCGATCCCCGACCGGGATCGCCGCATGTGGTGGAAGATGGAGGCCTACGCCTATCCGCTGTACCTCTGCACCCGTCCCGAGGTGCTGCTCTCCGGCCGCGCGGGCACCTGATGGTCGACTGGGACGCGCTGGTGCTGGGCCCGGTGCACGGGGTCTTCGCCGAACCTGTCGTCTACCTTCCTCGGGGCGGCTCGCCGTCCACGACGGAGGGCATCTTCGACGAGGCCTACCGCGAGGTGGACCTGGCCGGGGGGATGGCGGTCACGACGGAGACGCCGGTGCTCGGGATCCGGCTCAGCGCGTTCCCGCGAATTCCGTTGCAGGACGACCAGGTGCAGATCGTGCGCACGGGCATCACCTTCACCATCCGGGAGACACAGCTAGATGGCCACGGCGCCGCGAAGCTGCTGCTGAACCGGCCGACGCCATGACCGATACCAACCCTCTCGCGCAGCCCATGCTCGCGCGCCGGATGCTGCGGCTGGCGGTGATGGCGGCGCTGCAGCCGCTGAAGGCCTCCGCCGGCGTGGCGACCATCTCGTCGCCTGGCGTGTGGCCCACGCCGCAGGAGAAGCTGCCCGCGCTGCTGGTCAACACGCCGACCGAGCAGAAGACAGCGGTCACCACGGGGCAGGCGAACTTCACCACTGGTTCGTCTATCGTCATTCAGGGGCAGCTCTCCCGTTCGTCGCCGGAGGAGGCACTCGACGCTCTCGAGGCTTTGGCTTTTGCGGTGGAGAACGCGGTGCTCACGGACTACTGGGTCACCCGCACTGTTCAGCGGTTCACGAGCGTGCAGACCGAAAGCGAAGTGACTTCCGAGGGCGGCCCGCATCTCGCCGGTTTCCGCATGACGCTGGTCGGCGAGATGTTCGAGACCTTCGATCCGACGTTGGTGCAGCCAGCAGAGACGCCGTGGCCGCCGCAGTCGCCCGTGATCGTTCCCCTCGAGAGCATGCGCATCCACCTGGACACCGCCCAGCCTTTCGACGCCTCCGGCACCTACCCGGATCCGCCGTTCCCTGACGCCGTGAACCCGGCGCCGCGCACCACCGGGCCCGACGGACGGGACGAGGGCGCTCTCGACATTCAACTACCGCAGCCATAGGAGCCATCCGCCATGTACGTGAAAGCCGCCCCCGGCATGAAGATCCGCGACCCCGATCTGAAGGACCTGCTTCCCGACGACGGCCGCGACGTGCCCGACACCGACTACTGGCAGCGCCGGCTGCGCGACGGCGACGTCGTCGAGGCCAATCCTCCCGCCGAGGCGCCCGAGCCTCCCGCTCCAGCACCTGCATTGCCGAAGGCCGAGAAGGCCGCCAAGCCCGACACGGCCACCAGCACCAGCTGAGCGCTACCACCCCTCACCGAACAGCCCGCCTTGAGCGGGCTTTTTCATTTCAGGAGCCACCATGACGATTCCCTTCGCGAATCTCCCGGCCAACATCCGAGTGCCCCTCTTCTATGCGGAGGTGGACAACTCGATGGCCAACAGCGGCACGCTCAACCAGCGCGCGCTGATCATCGGCCAGAAGACGACGGCCGGCACCGGCGTGGCCAACGTGCCGGTCATCTCGCAGGGCGTCTCCGACGCGGCGCAGGTCGGCGGCCCGGGCTCGATGCTTCACCTGATGACGGCGAAGTACCGGGCGAACGACACCTTCGGCGAGGTCTGGTACCTGCCGCTGGCTGACGACCCAGCCGCCACCGCTGCGACTGGCACGCTGGCCGTCACAGCCGCGCCCACGGCGAACGGCACGCTGTACCTCTACATCGCCGGCGTGCGCGTCGCGGTCCCCGTGCTGTCCACCCAGACGACCGCCGCCATCGCTACGGCCATCGCCGCGGCTGTCACGGCCACGCCGAACCTGCCCGTCACCGCGGCCGCCACGACCAACACGGTGACCTTCACCGCGATCAACAAGGGTCCATGCGGCAACGACATCGACCTGCGCGTGAACTACCAGGGCACGGCCGGCGGCGAGACCCTTCCCGTGGGCATGACGTACACGATCACGGCCATGGCCAGCGGCGCCACGGCGCCCAGCCTCACCACCGGCCTGCTGAACTTGCTGGACAAGCCGTTCGACTTCATCGTGTGCCCGTACACCGACACGACGAGCCTCGATGCTCTGAAGGCGCTGCTGGGCGACCAGACCGGCCGCTGGAGCTGGTCGAGCCAGATCTATGGCCACGTGTTCGCCGCATACCGCGGCACGCTGGGCGCGCTGACCACGTTCGGCACGGGCCGCAACGACCAGCACGCTTCGGTGATGGGCTTCAACGACAGCCCGACGCCGAGCTGGCTCTGGGCCGCGGCCTTCGCTGCCCAGGTCGCGGTCAGCGTGCGAGCCGACCCCGGCCGCCCGGTGCAGACGCTGGCGCTGCTCGGCATCCTGCCGCCGCCGCTGCAGTCGCGCTTCCAGCTCACGGACCGCAACACGCTGCTGTACGATGGCATCTCGACCTTCACGGTTGCGGACGACGGCACCGTGGCGATCGAGAACGCGATCACGACCTACCAGAAGAACAGCTTCGGCCAGCCCGACAACAGCTACCTGGAGATCGAGACGATGTTCACGCTGATGTTCGTGCTGCGCTTTCTGCGCACGCGCGTGACCAGCAAGTACCCGCGCATGAAGCTGGCCGCCGACGGCACGCGCTTCGCAGCGGGCTCGGCCATCGTGACGCCCAACATCATCAAGATGGACCAGATCGCGGCGTACCAGGAACTGGAATACGCGGGCCTCGTGCAGCGCAGCGACCTGTTCGCGCAGAACCTGATCGTTCAGCAGAACGCCCAGAACCCGAACCGCGTCGACGTGCTCTGGCCCGGCACGCTGATCAACCAGCTGCGCATCTTCGCGCTGCTCGCCCAGTTCCGCCTGCAGTAAGCGCCGGCGCCAATCCCTCAAGGAACCAACATGCCAAACGACACCAACCGCCTGGCCGGGCAGGCCTACCTTTCCGTCGACGGCGTCACCTACATGGTGGCGGGCGCCTTCGAGTACTCGCCGTCCCGCGTGACCCGCGAGACGCTCACCGGCATGGACACCGTGCACGGGTACAGCGAGAAGCCTCAGGCGGGACACATCTCCGCCACGCTGCGCGACAGCGGCGGCCTCAGCGTGGCGAGCCTCAACGACATGACCAACGTCACCGTCGTTGCCGAGCTTTCCAACGGCAAGACCATCGTCGGCCGAAACATGTGGACCGTCGAGACCCAGACGGCCAAGGCCGAAGACGCAACCATCGAAGTCAAGTGGGAAGGCATTTCCGTCACGGAGCAATAAATCATGGATCTCGAAAAAACCATCCCCCTGCGCAAGCCCGTCGAATTCGCGGGCAAGACCTACGACACGCTCGAACTGCGCGAGCCCACCGCCGGCGAGCTCGAGAAGGCATCGACTGCGACCACCAACATGGGCGTCGTGATCAACCTGATTTCGGCCGTGGCCAAGGTGCCGCGCAAGGTCGTGGAAAGCCTCTGTCAGCGAGACCTGAAGGAGGCCGGCGATTTTTTGGAAGCGTTCAGCGAGAGCGACCAGACCACTGGCGAGACCTCCTCGCCGACCTGACCAAGTTCTACGGCTGGGGCCCGCGCGATGCGTGGGAAGAGCCGTGGAGCCGCCTCGCATGGTGGCACGCGCAAGCCGAGCGCATGAACAAGAAAACGGACTGACACACCATGGCTAATGTCTTCGCGATCACGATCTCCGCGGTCGACCGGGCCACGGCCACCGTGCGCAAGATCAACAACTCGTTCTCCAAGCTCGTGCGGCCGGTGAACCAGCTGCGCACCTCGGTCAAGGCCCTCGGGCGCGAACTGGGTATCGACAAGCTGGCGAAGTCGCTGGGCAACGTGGCACGGCGCGCCCGGGACGCGGCAGCCCAGGTCGCGAAGATCGGTGCACCGCTGCTGGCGCTGATCGGTGGCGGCTCGCTCGTGGGTATCGCGGCGCTGGCCACCCAGTGGGCGCGGCTCGGATCGGAGGTGGCGCGAACGTCGCGCACCATCGGAGTTTCCGTCAGCGACCTGCAATCGCTGCGCGGTGCCGCCCAGGCGACCGGCTTGTCTTCGGAAGATCTGACGAGCGGCATGAAGTCGCTGGGGGACACCCTGCAGGATGCGCTGTACGGGCGCAACCAGGATGCGCTGGCCGTGCTGAACAAGCTGGGCATCAGCATCCGCAAGACCTCGACGGGCGCGGTCGATTCCGTGCAGGCCTTCCGCGACCTGTCGGTGGCGATCTCACACATCAAGAGTCCGCAGGTGCAGGGACTGGTGGCGCGCACCTTTGGTGTCGAGGCGCTGCTGCCGATCCTGCGCGAGGGCCCGGCCGCCATCGCCAAGTACCAGCAGAAGGTCGCGGCGCTGGGCGCAGTGATGGGTCCCGAGCAGATCCGCCGGGCCGAGAGCTTCGGCTTGGCCCTGAACTACCTCAGCATCGCCGGCCAAGGCCTGCGCAACACCATCGGCGACGCACTCATCCCGGCATTTCAGCCGCTGATCGAAGGCCTGACCAAGTGGATCTCAGTGAACCGAGACCTGATCGGCCAAGAGGTCGGGCGCTGGGCGCGCGAGTTCGCCGAATGGGTGAAGAGCATCGACTTCAAGGAACTGTGGGCGGGCCTGCAGAAGACGCTCAAGGGGATTGCGGACTTCGTTGAGCTCATCGGCGGATGGAAGGTGGCGGCCATCGGCGTGGCGCTGGTGATGGCTGGGCCGCTGCTGCTCAGCATCACGAACCTTGCCCTGGGCGTCGGCGGGTTGCTTCTCAAGCTACCGCTTCTGATTGCCGGCTTGAATGGCGTCGCGACGGCTTCTGCAGGCGCGAACGTGGCCGGGGTGGGCCTGCTGGGCACCTTGGGCAAGATCGGCGTAGCCGGTGTCGCTGCCTATGCTGCCCTCCAGATTGCGCGCGCGGCGGGCCTCCCTGACACCGACAAAGCCAAGGGCATGCAGTCGGTCAAGCAAGGCAACTGGCTGGCGGCGTCGGCGCAGCTGCCGGCTCTGGATTTCGCCAGCGAGGTCTGGAAGCGGATCACTGGCAGCTCTGGAGCGAACTCCGCATCGAGCCAGCCAGGCGACAGCCTGGGTGCCGTGAATTTCTTCAAATCCAAGGGGTGGACGCATGCCCAGGCCCTAGGAATCGCGGCGAACCTGAAGAAGGAAAGCAACTTCGACAACAGGGCTGTGGGCGACAGGGGGCAAGCCTATGGGATTGCTCAATGGCACCGGGATCGCCAGCGAGAGTTCGAGAAGTGGGCCGGCAAGAAGATCCAGGGCTCCTCGCTCGAGGAGCAGATGGGCTTCGTCAACTTCGAGCTCACGCAGGGGAAAGAAAAGGCGGCCGGCGACGCTCTCAAGAAAGCCACCAACGAGCAGCAGGCCGCCTCCATCGTGTCGCGGCAGTACGAGCGGCCAGCCAATGCGGACGCCGAGGCAGCGGGCCGCGCGCGGGCTGCGACCGAGATGAAGCAGCAGCTCGAGATCAACCTCAAGGGTCTGCCGGCCGGAACGACGGCGACCGCACGCGACAGCACCGGCAAGAACGTTCCCGTGAACGTTGCAACCAGCATGGCGGGACCATGAGCATCTCCAGCAAAGTCAACACCGCCCTGGGCGCAGTCTCCAAGGTGCAGGGCCTGCTTGGCGCGGCGTCGAGCATCTCCGGGCTGTTCGCCGGCAACGGCCTGAACGGTTCGGCCTTCGACGCCGGCTGGCGCAGTCGCCTGCAACCGGCATCCTTCGGCGGCGTGCCGTTCGGCGTCTTCGGCGGCCAGATCCGCGTGGGCCGGCGCAACGCAGTCCACGAATACCCGTTCAAGGATCAGGTCTGGGTCGAAGACATGGGCCGCGCCGCGCGCCGCATCACCCTGCACGGCTTCCTAGTGGAGAACGGGCGGTATGGCGGCGGCGACGTCATCGCGCAGCGCGAGCAGCTGATCGCTGTCTGCGAAGCACCGGGCAAGAAGACGCTGGTGCACCCGACGCTGGGCGCGCTCAACGTAGCGTTGCTGGACTCGGCGATGGACGAGCGCTGGGACAGCGGCCGCGTGTTCGAGATCACCTTCTCCTTCATCGAGGAGGGCGAGCGTTCCTTCCCGTCGGCGATCTCGGACACGCGCGCGGAGGTCAACAGCCTCGCGGACCTCGCGGACGCGGCCGTTGGCAGCGACTTCTCATCGGCCGTGTCGGGCGCGCTGGCGCAGGGTGCTTCCGTGGTCGGGCAAGCCGTCAGCACAGCCAGCACTTGGGCCAACACCGCACTGACCCTCGCCAACGACGCGACCAATCTCATGCACATGGTGAACTCGCTGCCGGGCGGGAACGGGCGCTACTTCGGCGGCCGGACGCGCGGCATCGGCAAGCTGAACGCGCAGCTGGCCAGCGTTTCGACGATTCCGCAGCTGATTGCTGCCGGCACTGTGGCTCGCTCGCGCGTGGCGAGCGCAGCAGCCGCGCTGACGGCGGCCGCACAGGACATCTCGTCGTGAGCGGCGTCGATGATTTCGCTGCGGCCGCGCAATCCGTTGCCGCAACCCTGCTCGCAGCCACGAGGGATCCGGCGGATGCGGTGCGCATGCTCACCACGCTGTCGATCTTCTCGCCCAGCGATCCCACGCCGGCGTCTGCGGTGGGCGTAGCCATGTCGACCATGCAGAGCGGCTGCGGTGACCTCTTTCGCCGTGCTGCGCTGGTGGCGCTGTGCCGCGCGTCGACCAGCTACCAGCCTTCATCGTTCGACGACGCCGCGGCGCTGCGCACCCGGATCACCGATCTGTTGGACGCCGAAATCCTGATCGCTGGCGACCAGGGGGCCGACGCCACATTCGATGCGCTGCGCAACCTGCGCACAGCCGTTGTCCGGGACCTGACTGCCCGCGGCGCTAACCTGGCGCAGCTCATGGACATCAGCAGCCCGACCTCGATGCCGTCCACCGTCATCGCCCAGCGCGTCTACCGTGATTCCGAGCGTGCTGACGAACTGGTGATTCAGGCCGACCCGCGCCACCCGGCATTCATGCCCGTGTCGTTTCAGGCACTCTCGAAGTAGGCGCACATGGAAGAACTGATCCTGACCGTCGGCGGCCGTGAGCTGTCCGGCTGGACCGAGGTGCGCGTGACCCGCGGCATCGAACGGTGCCCGTCCGACTTTCAGATCGGCATGACCGAGCGCTTTCCTGGCCAGGACGATGCCTTCGTAGTGCAGGATGGTGACCCTTGCACGGTGAAGCTGGGCGATGACCTGGTGCTGACCGGCTACGTGGACCGCGCTATCTACGGCATCGGGCCCGAGCAGCACTCCATCACCATCGTCGGCCGCAGCAAGTGCGAAGACCTCGTGGACTGCTCGGCCGAATGGCCCGGCGGCCAGATCAGCGGCGCCGACGCGCTCGGCATTGCCCAAAAGCTGGCGCAGCCCTACGGCATCACGGTCAGCGCGCCCGGCAGCAAGGGCGTGCGTGTCGAGCAGTTCAACCTGATGATCGGGGAGACCGCTTTCGAGATCATCGAGCGGGTGTGCCGCTACGGCGCGCTGCTGGCCTACGACCAGCCGGACGGCAACCTGCTGCTGGCCCAGGCGGCCAGCGTGACGGCCGCCAGCGGTTTCACCGAAGGCGAGAACGTGCAGTACGCCACGATGACGTACGCGAGCGACCAGCGGTTCTCGGACTACCAGTGCTTCATGCAGAGCATGGACGTGCTGGGTGACATCGGGGAAGGTGGCAATCTCCTGGCCAAGGTGACCGACCCTGGGGTCAAGCGCCACCGGCTGCGCATGATCATTTCCGAGTCGCCCGGCGGCGGCCAAGACTTCGCCCAGAAGCGCGTGACTTGGGAGGCGAATCGCCGCATCGGCCGCGCCGCCCAGCTCAACGTGATCACCGACGGGTGGCGCGACAGTGCCGGCACGCTGTGGACCCCGAACACACTGGTTCCGCTGTGCCTTCCTTCCCTGAAATGCGGCAGTCCGGAAGAGAAGGCGATGTGGCTGGTCACTGAGGTCTCATACCGCCGAGATAGCGCTGGCACCACGTGTGCGCTGACCGTCATGCGACCGGAAGCCTTCCTGCCCATCCCAATCCTGCAGCTGCCGACCTTCGCGGACATTCCCGTGAATCCTGGCATCGGCTGGGGCAACGAGGTGCGCCGATGAACGAAGAGATCAAGAAGCTGTGGCGCCGCGTGCAGCTCGTCGTTGGTCGCGGGCGCATCACTACCACCGACGACAGCGGCCCGGTGCAGAAGGTGCAGATCCAGATTGGCGAACTCGAGACGCGCGACACCACCCCGCGCGTCGCTGAATATGGCTTCACGTCGTACCCGCTGCCCGGGTGTCATGGCGTGGTGGTGTTCGTGGGCGGCGACCGATCCAACGGCGTGATCCTGGGCACCAACGACCAGCAGTCGCGGCTGAAGAACCTGAAGCAGGGCGAGGTTGCGATCTACGACGATCAGGGGCAGTCGGTCTGGCTCAAGCGCACTGGCATCGAGATCAACGGCGCGGGCCTGCCCATCAAGGTCTTCAACACGCCGACGGTGCGCGTCGAGGCCGATACGAGCGTGACTCTGGCCACACCGCTGGTGCACTGCACTCAGGATCTGACGGTCGACGGTCTGCTGACCACGCTGAACTTCACGATGCTCGGCGGCGGCGTGGCCAGCTGGGGCGCAGGCGGTGGTGGAACCATGAACTACAACAACATGACCGTGACGTACACGAACAGCACGATCACATCCAACGGCCACATCATCGACCACCGGGAGACGCATAGCGGCGTCACGACGGGCGGCGGCGTTTCGGGACCCAGCGTATGAGCGACACCACCACCGTCTGGGTTCCCGCGCTCGGCCGCGGGGACTGGGTGCTGCAAGGCGCCGACCTGCAGAGCGGCGATGACCTCATCACCGCCGTGCTCATAAGCCTGTTCACCGACCGCATCGCCAACGAAGACGACGAGATCCCCGACGGCACCGACGACCCGCGGGGCTGGTGGGCCGACGCCGGCGAGCGCTATCCGATCGGCTCTCGGCTGTGGCTGCTCGGCCGCGAGAAGCAGACCGCCGACACCAAGGCGCGCGCACGGGACTACATCGTCGAGAGCCTGCAGTGGCTGATCGACGACGGCGTGGTGGCGCGCTTCGATGTGGATGTCGCGTGGGTTGCGCCTAGCAACCTGGGCGCGCAGGTCATTGCCAACCGGGTCGACGGCAGCACCGTCGCCATGAACTTCGCCTCCGTCTGGCAAGGAATCAACTGATGCCGTACTCCCGTCCGAAACTCAGCGACCTGAAGAACCTGGTGGCGCGCGACATCGAGTCCTCGCTGCCGGGCTCCGACGCGCTGCTGCGCTTCTCCAACATCGGCGCCACTGGCAAGGCCCAGGCGAACCTCGCGCACCTGCACTACGGCTATCTCGACTGGATCGCTAAGATGGCGGTCCCGTGGACGGCCGAAGACGAGTTCCTGGAGGCGTGGGCCGGCCTGAAGGGCGTGATCCGCAAGCCGACCACCCAGGCTGGCGGCAATGCGACGTTCCCCGGGGTCACCGGCAAGGTGCTGCCGGGCGGCACACCCCTGATCCGCGGCGATGGCCAGACCTACACGACCAACGCTGACGCCACGGTCGACGGCACGGGCTTCGTGACCGTCGCCGCCACGGCGGTGGCCGATCCGGCTGGCTCGGTGGGAGCCGTCGGTAATTGCGCCGCCGGCGTGGTGCTGACGCTCGGCTCTGCGGTGTCCGGCATCCAATCGGGTGGCGTAGCGGCCACGGCTTTCACCGGTGGCGCTGACGTCGAGCAAGACGATAGCCTGCGCACGCGCATGTTCGCCGCGTTCCAGAAGCCGCCTCAGGGCGGGAGCATGGACGATTACGTGGGCTGGGCGCTGGCGGTGCCGGGCGTGACAAGGGCATGGTGCAAGCCCCGCGGGTTTGGCGACGGAACCGTTGTCGTCTACACGATGTTCGACCAGGCCAACGCAGGATCCGGCGGATTCCCGCAGGGGACCAACGGCACGGCCACCGGTGAAGATCGCGCGGCCCATGCGACTGGGGATCAACTCACGGTTGCCAATGCGATCTTCCCACTGCAGCCGGTCACAGCGCTGGTGTACTCGTGCGCCGCGACGGCCTTCCCGGTGAACTTCACCATCACCGGACTGACCAGTGCAAGCCTCGTGACGCGCGCACTGATCGCGGCGGCCATCGACAGTGTCTTCTACCTGGAAGGCACGGCGACTGGCGGCACCGTCGCGCTCTCGCTGATCGAGTCTGCGATCGCCGCGATCTCGGGCACCAAGGGATTTGTCATCACCGTGCCCGCTGGCAACATCGCGACCGCCTTGGGCTACCTCCCGGTGCGCGGGACCGTCACCTATCCCTGACCCATGAGCGCACCGCAATACACCGCGGCCGACTACCTGGCGGCGCTTCAGTCCCTCATGCCGCGGGGCCGCGTGTGGCCGCGCGATGGCGACGCGACGCTGACCAAGCTGCTGGCCGGCCTCACGCCGGTCTACGAGCGGCAGAACGCGCGGTCGAATCAGCTGCTGGTCGATGCCTTTCCTGCTTCGACACTCGAGTTGCTGCCAGAGTGGGAAGACACGCTCGGTTTGCCAGACCCGTGCGCAGGCCTAGCGCCGACCATCGCACAACGCCGCGCGCAGGTGGTCGCGCGGCTCATCGCGGTCGGGGGTCAGTCCGCTCCTTACTACATCGCCTATGCGCTGTCGCTGGGCTACGTGATCACGGTCAAGAACTTCGTGCCGGCGCGTGCGGGCATTCTGCGCGCTGGTGATCCACTGAATGGCCCTGCGTGGGCGCACGCCTGGCAGGTCAATGCCCCGCTGAATACTGTCCGCCGAATGCAGGCCGGAACGGGGCGCGCAGGTGATGCGCTCGCGACCTGGGGTAATGCAGTTCTCGAGTGCGCATTGCGCGAGGTTATGCCTGCGCACACCGTCCTGATCTTCTCCTACACATGAAACCACGTACATCCATCGAGCCCGCTGCGAGCGGGCTTTTTTTCGTCTGCACTCTGAAGGAATCCCATGTTTGCAATCGATGACGCAACCGCCGTAGCGGTGATGCCGACGCCCGAGGCGGCTGGCACGCCCGGCTTCTTCACGGAGGGCAATCCAGCACTTGGCCAAGCCGCAACGTATGTGCGCGCCTCGTTCCTCAACGCCCTGATACAGGAGATGTTGAACATCCTGACGGCCGCTGGCATCACGCCGAGCAAGACTACCTATGACCAGCTGCTGTCGAGCTTCCGGTCGAACGCTTTGGTTACTGCGAACGACACCGGCTCGGCGAACGCCTGCGCAATTGCGTATACGCCGGCCATCACCACGCTGACCGATGGCATGGTCCTCTGGTTCAAGGCAGCAGCCACGAACACGGGGGCTACAACGCTCGCAGTGAACGCTGTTGGCGCGAAGAATGTGGTGGGTGGTGCACACCAGCCACTGCAGGGCGGAGAGATCGTCGCCGGCGGCAAATGCATGGTCGTCTGGAATGCTGCAATCCCGGCATTCGTCCTTGTCGAGTGCACTGGCGCCGCTCTACAAGTGGCGCCGGCTACAAAGAGCCAGCATGCGCCGCAAATGTCTCAAGTAGCTGGCGTTGTCGGCACGTCGCGCAACTTGACGATGTCAGTGACGGCGGCCTCTGCCACGGCGACGATGACGGCGGACGAAATCATCGTTGAAAGTTCGCTTGGCGGCGTGCGCTACTGCCTGTCGAGTTTCAACAAGACTATTAACCTGGCGACCACCGGTGCCGGCGGCATGGATACGGGTACAGCCCCCGTTTCCGGATTTGTCGCGCTGTATGCGATCTACAACCCTACTACGGGCACTTCAGCACTGCTGGCCACGAATGCCACGGCAGCAGTGCAGCCGCAGGTCTACGGCGGCGCGAACATGCCGTCCGGCTACACGGCGAGTGCGCTGGTGTCGGTGTGGCCCACGAACGCGAGCAGCCAGTTCGGCGCGGCGTACCAGATCGACCGACAATTGAGCTTCGTGTCAGTGTCCGTGCTCGGTGCCAGCTCGACACAGCAGGCCTCTCCTACTTCGCTCTCTGTTGCCAATGCCGTGCCGCGCAACGCCCGCACGGCAAACGGCGTGGTGTCCAATGCATCGTCTACGGCCTCGGCGCTGAGCAACACGATCTTCTCCAATGCTGCGCAGATCGGTGCGCAACAAATGAACATCGGCAGCGCGCCGTCCATCTGGAGCAACTGGGTGGTTCCCATCATCACGAGCCAGACGATCTTCTACAGCGGCACCGTGGGCGCCGGCACCATGTCGCTGAGCATCTGGGTGACTGGCTACACCTTCTGAGAGGGAATCATGGCATCAATCTTTGTTCAGTTCGCCGACGCCACGGAAGCCGTAGTGGTTGGTAGTTTCGGGTGCGCGCAAGATCCTGACGTTCACTCGGATCTTGGGGAAGTCGATGAGGACGATCCGCGCTACCTGGCGTTCCTCAAGAAGGCCGACGGCGGCGCTGTCCCCGCGCAGGTGACAAAGCGGCAAGGTCGTCTCGCGCTGCTGGCTGCGGGGAAGCTCTCGGCGGTGACGGATGCGATCGCGGCGCTGCCCAGCCCGCAGAAGGAGGAGGCCCAGATCGAATGGGACGACGCCACCAGCTACGAGCGAGCATCGCCGTTCGTTGCGATGCTGGCCGAGAAGGTCGGCCTGGACGCTGCCGCCCTCGATGAACTGTTCACCCAGGCCGCGACGCTGTAAGGCGCAACACTCCAACGACCAACCCGCTTCGGCGGGTTTTCTTTTGCCTGAAAGGGCCACATGAACCAGCAACCCATCACCGACATCGTCGGCCTGTGCGTCGTGCTGGCCGCGTTGATCTTCTCGCAGGACGTGGCGGCCGTGGTCGGCCCGTACCTCGTGATTCTCGTGGCAGCAGCTATCGGCGCGTCCTTCAAGCTTGGCCGGGCCGACAAGACATCCCGCGCCGTCGCCTTCATCTCGTTCTCGCGCAGCGTTGGGATCGCCGTGATGCTGACGGTAGGCGCCGCGGCCATCGTCAACAGCATCCGCCCGGATTTGCACGAACGCCTGCTGCTGGCCCCCATCGCCATCGTGCTCGGCTGGCTGGACTGGCCAGCATTCTTGCGGCGCGCTGTGACGTTCTTCTGGGCCAGCGTCGACACGATGCGCGGCAACAGTGGAAAGGACACGCAATGAACGACCTCTACCTGCTCGCGCTGGCTAACGCAGCGATCTGCTTTGGGATCGTCTTCATCTCGATCTGCCGATTGAACGCCATGGAAGGCGATGTGCTGATGCGTGTAACCAGCGAATACACAGCCTACCTCTGCGCGGCGCTCGCCGCAGCTTTTCAGCCTTGGTGGGGCGAGTGGCCGCAGTGGGGATCGATCCTAGTCTCGGGCGCGTTGCTGTTCGGCCTGGGCTGTAGTGGGCACGCGTGGCGCCGCGGGAAACAGGACATGGCGCCTGACGTTGCTCATTCAGACCACACCCCACTTTCAGAAGAATCGGAGCGCCCATGACCCGATCTCTTTCCGACTGGCTGCGCATCCTGCAGGCCTGCGGGGTCCGTGCGCCGACGGCGATACGCTGGGCGCCGGTGTTCGCCGACACCATCAAGCCCGATACCTTCAGCGCTGGCGACAAGGACCTGGCCGACTTCCTGCCGACGATCCTGCACGAGAGCGCGATGCTCGAGAAGATGAAGGAGAGCGGCAGCTACAGCGCCGACCGGATCCGCGAGCTCGGCAGTGCCAGCAAGCCCGGCACGCGCTGGCGCTCGCTGGTGCCGCGGGCCGACGAGCTCGCGCGCAACGAGGTCAAGTTCTTCGAGGCCTGCTACGGCGGCCGAATGGGCAACGGTCCAGAGGGCACCGGCGACGGTGCGAAGTACCCAGGCCGCACGCCGATCGGCATCACCGGCAAGGACAACTACCGGTGGCTGGGCGACCTGGTGGGTCAGGATCTGCTGGGACTGCCCGAGCTGGCCGAGCAGCCTCACTTCGCGCTCGAGTTCTGCATCAAGTGGTGGGAGGGGAAAGTCCCCGACTCGAAGCTGGGCGACACGCGCGCGGTGCGCAAGGTCGTGAACGGTGGGTATTTCGGCCTGGCCGAAGTGGAAGCGCTCGCCGCCAAGGCCCGCGCGGCGCTGGCATGAACTCCGAGCCTGACGTCGACGAGCGGCGCGCGGCTGCGCAGCCCAGGGACTGGCCCGAGGACTTCGACAAGCCAACCGGCTGGAACGTCTGCGGCGACTGCAACCGCGTGTTCCTCGGCGTCGCCACGCGAATCCAATGCCGCCTCTGCGACGGCAGGAGAACCCTATGAGCATTTTCGGAAAGCTGATCCCGTGGTGGGTGCAGCCGCTGATCATTGTGTTGTTGCTGGGCGTCCTGCTCGGCCAGCGCGTGCAGGTCAGTAACGCCAAGGCGAATGTCGCCCGCGCGAAGCTGGAATTTTCCGAATGGAAGACCGCAGCCGCAGAAAACCGGATCCTCGCGGACCGCGCACAGCGCACCGAGGAGCAACGCAAACAGGCAGTAGCCGACAAAGAGGCCCAGGATGCAAACACGAAACTCGTTCAAGCGCGCGCTGATGCTGTCATCGCTAACGCTGCTGCTGGCAAGCTGCGCGACCAGCTCGCTGCCTACATCGCAGCAGTCCGTCGAGCCAGCCAAGATCCCGCGGCTCCCTCCGGAAGCAAGGGTCAGCCAGGTGCCGATCCCCTCGATCTGCTTGCCCAACTGTACGGCCGGGCTGACGAAACTGCGAGAGCAATCGGCCAATATGCTGACGATCTCGCCATCCGCGGCGCCGCCTGCGAGCGCACCGCCGACGGACTACAGCCTGCCGCTCGGTAAGCTGCCAACTCCGCATTGACCACGTCCCCCAGCCTTCGGGCTGGGGGTTTTTCTTTTTCTAGAGCGGCCCTGGCTGCGTGCTGCTCTCGCGCGGCAGGGGCTCAAACGTTGCTAGATCGTAGTGCCCGCTCGAGCACGCAAGCGAACCATGCTTCTTCACGACGGTGCGCATAGGCCCGATGTCGAAGTAGTTGGGCCGAGCCGACTGTGGGCAGAAATGCCCCACTAGGCTGTGCCGCGAGAGATTGGGGTCTGTCACCGGTGATCCGCCATGCGCGAGATCCGCATGCCACACCAGGATGTCGCCCTTCCGGGCAAAGAATCGCTCGACGCCGCGCACGCTTTTGTCCGCGAGCGTTCGGAGGTAGCCAATCCATTGCTCATGGCAGTCGAGGCCGTCGATGGACCCGTCCCAATGCTTGCGGCCCGCGGAGAAGTTCCAGTCAGGGTAGTGATGGCTGCCCGGGAGGTACATCAGCTCGCCCGAACCTTCCTGGATGTCTTCGAGCGCGATCCAGCATGCAGCTAGCTCCATGGGGCGGTTCACCACTACATACGCCGTGTCTTGGTGAAGGCGCTGCTGCGATCCCTGCGCGAAGCTCAGGCTTTGGAACAGAAGCGGGTCTTCGCCGAAGATGATTTGCAGGAACTCGATGAGCTGCGGCGAGCTGAAAAGGTCGATGGCTTCCGGTAGCGCTGCGTAGCAGTCGACCATCCGCGAGGTCCGGCCGTCGACAGGCTCGGTCATGTGCTTGGTGACGTGGTCACCATGCGTCTGGTACAGAAGGGCGGCATTGCTTTCCTTGAACGCCCTGTCAACCCGGTTCCGGAAAACGTCGATGGCATTGGCGGAGGCCGCACCTTTCAGCACGACATAGCCGTCGCTCCTGAATTTTGTGAGTAGCTGCGACTGACGCCATCCCAGCTTTCTGCGCCTGAGTTCCTCTCGCCAGTCGGATCTGTCAATCCACATGCCCCCAAATTTGGAGCTATAGGTCACTTCGCCCATTTACGGCCTCCTGCCGATGTTCTTTTTTGGTGCGCGGAGGATAGCAACTTTTGTTTCGTCGGAGGCGAAACGCAACACCCAATCAATCCGCCATATCGTCGTCGTTCACGTCGAACCCGCTCGATGACCGCGGGTTGTGTCGGTCGAGCGCGGCGTAGCCTTCCTCATGGTGCACCACGCACCACCAGGTCTGCCGGGTGTGCATCGGCTTGCTCTTGAGCGCCCGGAAGGTGATTTCCATGCCGGTCAGCATGATCCCGCCGTCCTTGATCGCCAAGATGCGGGCGTAGTGCAGCGGCTCGATGCAGTCTTTCTCCCGATCTTTCAGGCTCAGCAGCCGGGCGTCCCAAGTCCGGCCGTAGTGGGCGGGGTTGGCCTTCCTGAAATCGAGCCAGCCGCGCGCGCCGGCCTCGCCGCCGATGTCGCCGCGGGACCGCCAGTTGCCATGCCGTCGAAGAAGGACCACGTTCACAATCACTGTATGAGCATACAGTACTCCGAAGAGCGACGGAATCGCCGACATCGGCCGGCGCGCATGGTAGATTGCTTCCGCGAAAAGGCCGGGCAGTCCTGAAAACAGTCCTAAATCAGCGTGTTTTGGCGTGCCGTAGCGTGCCCGCTCAGAGGGAGGTCTACGCTGTGGACCGCTACAAAACTCACTTTCGAGGGTTCGAATCCCTCCGGTTCCGCCAA
>Ga0157370_10000386_pt1 | contig 55365 bp, 42 predicted proteins | sample C35metaG_FD_113463 | JGI IMG/M metagenome (GOLD analysis project Ga0157370, IMG submission 113463) | Corn rhizosphere microbial communities from Kellogg Biological Station, Michigan, USA - C3-5 metaG | ecosystem: Host-associated > Plants > Roots > Rhizosphere > Soil | place: USA: Michigan...
GCCGGAAGAGCGGGAATCCGCGTTTCGCTTACGATTGCTACCGTCGCTTCATCCAGATGTTCGGCGAAGTCGCGCTGAGCATCGATATGGCGAAGTTCGATCACATCTTTGATGCTCGCAAGGAGAAGGCGAAGGCGAAGGTCGATACCGATCTCACTGCGGACGATCTCAAGGTCATTATTGAGAACTATAAGAAGCTCGTCCAGAAGGAAAAAGGCAAGCCCTTTCCCTCTGACCCGCGCGAGCAGCTTTCACTTGCGATCGGCGCCGTTTTTGGGTCCTGGTGGAACGACAAGGCCGCTTACTACCGGAAGATGGAGAAGATTCCGGACGATATCGGAACCGCCGCAAATGTGCAGGCCATGGTCTTCGGGAACATGAGCGAAAATTCGGGCACGGGCGTAGGTTTCACCCGCGATCCCGGCTCTGGCGAGAAGGTCTTCTATGGCGAATACCTGCTGAACGCGCAGGGCGAAGACGTAGTGGCCGGTATCCGCACGCCCCGCCCGATAGCCGATCTCGAGCAGGTCATGCCGGAAGCCTTCGGGCAGCTTCGTGAAATTACCACGAATCTTGAAAAGCACTACCGTGATATGCAGGATTTCGAGTTCACCATTCAGGAAGGCAAGTTGTACATGCTGCAGACCCGCAACGGCAAGCGCACGGGTCCCGCAGCGGTGCGAATCGCCGTTGACATGGTGGAAGAAGGAATGATCACGAAGAAGGATGCGCTCCTGCGCGTGGCGCCTTCTCAGCTCGATCAGTTGCTCCATCCGGTTTTCGATACAAAAACGCTCAACGAGCTCACAAAGCTGACCACCGGGATCTCGGCTTCGCCCGGCGCCGCGGTTGGGCGCGTGGCCTTCAGCGCGGAAGAAGCAGTCGAAATGGCGGCGGGTGGCCCCGTGCTGCTGGTCCGCAAGGAAACCACGCCGGACGACATTCACGGCATGGATGTTTCGAAAGGTATTCTTACCGCGATCGGCGGCAAATCCAGCCACGCCGCGGTGGTTGCGCGCGGCATGGGCCGGCCCTGCGTCGTTGGCGCTGGTGAAATCAGAATCAATGAAGCGAAAAAGGTCTTCACCGTCAATGCCGCTGGAAAAGCCGTCACGGTGAAGGAAGGCGATTTCATTTCGATCGACGGTACAACCGGCGACGTCTATCTGGGCCAGGCGAAAACTTCGGAGCCGGACATGACCCATGACTTCATCGGCAAATTCATGAGTTGGACCGATGAGTTTCGCGGTAAGTTCGGGGTGCGCGCCAATGCCGACATTCCACGCGACGCGAAGGTCGCCCGCCAGTTCGGCGCAGAAGGCATCGGACTCTGCCGTACCGAGCACATGTTCTTCGCCGAAGACCGGCTGCCCCATGTGCAGGCGATGATTCTGGCCGAGGACGAGAAAACGCGGCGCAAGGCCCTGCAGAAGCTGCTGCCCATGCAGCGCTCGGATTTCGCGGGACTATTCAAGGCCATGGACGGTTTCCCGGTCGTAATCCGAACTCTCGACCCGCCTCTGCACGAATTCCTGCCCAAGCGGGAAAATCTGATGGTCGATCTTGCGGTTCTTCCGTATGCCGACGCCAGACAGAAAAAGGAGATGGCGGCGCGCTACAACGTCGCGGTGAGTGAACTCAAGAAGTACCTGCCGCAGCTTCTGCATCGCGTCGAAGAATTGCACGAATTCAACCCGATGCTCGGCCTCCGCGGCTGCCGTCTCGGCATCTTGTTCCCTGAAATTACGGAGATGCAGGCGCGCGCCATTTTCGAAGCCGCTGTACAGGTTTCACAGAAGGGAATCAAAGTCATTCCCGAAGTTATGATTCCGCTGATCGGTTCGGTGGAAGAATTCGAGAATCAGAAAAAGGTTGTCGTTCGCGTGGCCGAGGAAGTGTTTGCGAAGGCGGGTCACAAACTGGAGTACATGGTCGGCACCATGATCGAAATTCCGCGCGCCGCCCTTACCGCAGACAAGGTTGCAAAGGAAGCCGAGTTCTTCTCATTCGGCACCAACGACCTGACCCAGACCACCATGGGCCTCTCGCGCGACGACTATACGAAATTCCAGAAAGAGTACGAGAAACAGAAAATCTTCAAAGCCGATCCTTTCGCCGTACTCGATCAGGAAGGCGTCGGCAAGCTGGTCGATATGGCAGTGAAGGCCGGCCGTTCTGCCCGGCCCGATCTCGAAGTTGGTATCTGCGGCGAGCACGGCGGTGAACCGAGTTCAGTCGCGTTCTGTTATAAGGTCGGGATGGACTACGTCTCGTGCTCGCCGTATCGTGTGCCGATCGCCCGCCTTGCGGCCGCGCAGGCCGCGATCTCGGGCGACAAATCGGAAGCGATGCGCACTGCGTAAGTGTCAGGGCGATCAGCCTGCGCATTTTGCGAGAGGAGCGAGGCTCAGCCTCGCTCCTCTTTTTGCAGATCCACGTTTATCTTCACCATCTCCCATTAAACAGCCGAATCCGCCCCTGGTCATCCCGCAGCAGGCACGTCCTTAGAAACTGCTGCCGCGACCTCGACTCCGCGAGATCGTCATAAAAAAATGCGCGCTTGACGAAAAAGTGGCAAACTACCACCTTGCGCGTATACGAAAGCTCCGCGCGCGGCGATCCCATTACGAGGTTCGCGCGCCAGATGAGCACTCGCCCTTATTGGCGTGGAAGTAATGCGGCTTGATCCCGCGCTCTTCCACTAACCTGCGGACGGGTAAAATATCACGGGTCCGCTGTCCGGATGAACGCAGATCTCTGCTGCGATCTCTTATGTGCAGCGATCATGTGCGGCCGGCGCGACTTCAAGGTCGATGAGCAGGCGAATCGCACTCAGCAGCCCGGCGTGCTTCAAAATTCGGCAGAACGCTCCGCATTTCGTGTGCGGGGTTCAGATATCGTCCCGGATGCGGATCATTCGATCCTGCCTTCTCGTCCGCAAGAGCGAAATGCCGGAAGCTTCAAGACGCGGGCCGGCTCTTCAGCGAACGATCCCCGACGCGCGATCGTTGAAACCGCAAGCTTCAGCAAATATGCGCGCCCTGCGTCTCCACGTAAAGCGAATACACGGACTGGCTCGCCGCCATGAACAGCCGGTTCCGCAATCTGCCGCCGAAGCAAAGGTTGGCGCACGTTTCAGGCAGAAGAATCATTCCGATCCTTTCTCCATTCGGCGCAAACACGTGAACGCCATCGTAGCCTGGCCCCACCCAGCCACAACCAGCCCAGATATTGCCATCCACATCTGCGCGGATGCCATCCGCCAGCCCCGCTCCCTTGCCTGCCAACTCCGTCGAACAAAAACGTTTGCTGTTGCGCAGCCGAGCGCCATCCGCCACATCGTAGCTCTGGATAATTTTCGGCGCTTCCGGCTCATGAGTCGCGCCCGTATCGCAAATGTACATCTTCGTGTAATCGGGGGAGAAACAGATGCCGTTCGGCTTGTGAAGATCGTCCGCGACCATGTCCATCTTCCCAGTCTTTGCGTCTATGCGGTACACGGCGGCTTTGATTTCCATCTTTGCCACATGGCCTTCGTAATTGCCCAGAATTCCGTAGCCGGGGTCCGTGAACCAGATGCCACCATCGGGATGCACAACGGCGTCATTCGGCGAATTCAGCGGCTTGCCCTGCCACTTATCCGCAATTACCGTGGCTTTTCCGTTTGGCTCGTATCGAACCACGCGGCGCGCATCCTGTTCGCAGGAAATCTGCCGTCCCTGATAGTCGAAGGTATTACCGTTGCTGTAATGCGAGTCCGCCCGCATCACGCTGCAGTGGCCGTCTTCTTCAAGGCGCCGCAACTGGCGATTATTCGGAATATCGCTCCACACCAGATACTGGCCGTTGCCGTTCCAGGCCGGGCCCTCGGCCCAGCGGCATCCGGTGAACACGCGCTCGAGCGCGGCATTATTTGCGCGGTACCTGAATCGCTTCGGATCCACGATCACGATATCCGGATCGGGGTAGGCAATCGGCTCTTTCCCGCTCCAGTCGCGGCGAGTTTGCGCGGCGAGGGGCGTCGCGGCGGCTGCCATAGCGGTTCCCATCATCGAGCCAATTATGGTGCGGCGGGTCGGGTTGAAGGGCATAGCCGACAAGTATATCGCCAGCCGTCTACTCGCGATCCCGCAGCCGAGTGAGCATTGGAGCACCTTGTCGGGCTAACATGTTGAAACCGATCGAACCGCTTCGCGCGTCTCGAAATCTTGAGTTCCGCGCCATGCTTCGGGCACAGGAAAGGCTTATTTCGAATCCAGGAGGATTATTTGACCTCGCTCTTTCGGATTGTCAGAGGAGATACAAAAAAGTGAAATATTTAACGCGGATGGTTCCCGTGTTTCTGGGCCTTACGGCGGCGGCTTCCATGGCGCACGCGCAGGCGGGACCCGTATTTGCCTATTTTGGCGCTGGCTCCGCTTACGCCAGCTCCAATGGCCAGCAAATTGACACTTTCGGTGATGGCAATCTCTATAGAGCGCCGAAACTGGATGGGACGTTCCTGAATTTTGGAGCGGGCATTATGTTCACGGATCACTTCGGCGCCGGCGCCCAGCTCTCCTGGCGCGCCACGCAGGGTGATTATGCCGGCCTCAAATACCGGCCTCTTTTCTACAATTTCGATGGAATCTGGCAACCGCTGAAATCGAAGCGGTTCACTCCGGAGTTGCGTGCCGGGATCGGTGGAGTTAGCGTCCGGTACTACTATAACCAGCAGTATTGCGATCAGTTCGCAGGCTGCTCTACCTCAAATCAGTTCCTGGAATCTTCCCGGCACTTCCAGGTGCATTTCGCCCTGGCCGCCCGTATCCATATAACCGACCACGTTTTTGTGCGGCCGGCCATCGACGCCCATTACGTGAATGACTTTTTCCAGTTTGGTTCCAACTGGGTACCCGAGTACAACATCGGAATCGGTTATGCATTAGGCAGCGAATAGGAGGTCGATTGAAGGTGGGCGAAGCCGCCTCTGGTTCGCCCATCTGCGGTTCTATCCCCGGCGCCTTCCCGCCTCGATATCCGGCAGAAATGCCGTCAGCAACCCGATCGCCGGCAAATACGAACAGGTCTTATAAACGAAACCGATGCTCGTCGTATCGGCCAGTTTCCCCAGCACCGCAGCTCCAATGCCTCCCATGCCGAACGCAAACCCAAAGAACATTCCGGATATCATTCCCACCCGTCCGGGCAAAAGCTCCTGAGCATACACCAGAATTGCCGAGAACGCCGATGCCAGCACCAGCCCGATGATGACCGTCAGAATTGCGGTCCAGAAAAGATTCGCGTAGGGCAGCGCGAGAGTAAACGGCAACACCCCGAGTATCGAAACCCAGATCACGTATTTCCGACCAATCCGGTCGCCAATCGGCCCGCCAGCCACAGTTCCTGCCGCCACGGCGCCTAGAAATACAAACAGTAGCAGCTGCGAGGCCCGCACGGTGACGTGGAACTTACTGATCACATAGAACGTGTAATAACTCGTGATACTCGCCAGATAGAAATACTTTGAAAAGACCAGCGCCATCAGAATCCCAACTGATGTCGCTACCTTGCCGGCCGGCAACTGAACATGCTCGGCTTCCGTGGCCGTTCGCCGCGCGCTCCTGCGGTGCGATTCGCGGTGCGCGTACCACACTCCGACGCGCGCCAGAATCATGATGCCGAGCAGCGCCGCCAGCGAAAACCACGCGATCGCGCGCTGCCCCCGCGGCAAAATCAGATAAGCCGCAAGTAACGGGCCGAGCGCTGAGCCCGCATTTCCTCCAACCTGGAATAGCGACTGCGCCAGCCCGTGCTGCCCTCCAGACGCCATCCGCGCCACGCGCGATGATTCCGGATGAAAAATCGACGATCCAATTCCCACCAGGCACGATGCCAGCAGCAGGACCCCGAAAGTAGGGGCAATCGCGAGCAACAGCAGGCCCGCAAGCGTAAATCCCATACCTGCCGCGAGCGACCACGGGGCTGGCCGCCGGTCCGTATATATGCCCACGAACGGCTGTAACAGCGATGCCGTCATCTGGTAGCAAAGCGTAATGAGCCCGATCTGGCCGAAATCCAAATGAAACGACGACTTCAGAATCGGATACATCGCCGGTATCAGCGATTGATTCATGTCGTTCAGCAGGTGCCCGAAGCTGATCGCAGCCAGAATCGAATACACCGTCGATTCCGTTCGCCGACCCTCGACCAGTGACGCCGTGGCCATGGTTTTAGTGTATTCGGTGGCCAGAAATCGCGCGCCCGGATGCGGACAGGCGCTGTTCGCAAACGGACAGCGCGCCTGCCCGATGTCTGCCGCTAACTCCCTTTCGCCATAACTAATTACGAATGGCGTGGCCCTTGCACAATGGTGCTTTGCTCATGCCGTTCCGCGCTCTTCCGGTCGTCTTCCCACTCCTGGCGTTGGCCGCCTTCGGCCAGGCCCCGGCGATCCGCGTTGAGCCGGCCGGCGCCAGTTTTCTCTCGCCAATTACCCGGCCGTATCGCCAGCGTTACGTGCCACCGGCCAGCCTGCGCAATTCCGGGCGCCTCGAATCGCTCATCCGCAGCGGCAATCTATACCTCACCGCGCAGGACGCAATCGCTCTCGCCATCGAAAACAACATCGATATTGAAATCCAGCGCTATGGTCCGCTACTCGGTCGCGAAGTCATTCGACGGGCAAGCGGCGGCGGCGCGCTGCGCAATGTCGGTCTTGGCATCTTTGCCGGTCCGCAGAGCGTCAGCCTGGCTGGAATCAATATCGGCGCAGTAACTTCGACTGGAGCCGGCGTCAGTTCGGGCGGCGGCATTGTGACGCAGATCGGTCCCAACATACCGAATCTCGATCCCATCGTCTTCGCTTACGCCAATTTCGCCCACAACACGACTCCTCTCAGTAATGTCTTTCTAAGCAGGACGGACTATCTCATCAACAACGGCCGCGTCTATCAGTACGGCTACATCCAGCAGTTTCTTCCCGGAACCTCGCTGCAACTCACCTTTACCGAGTCCAGAAGTCACGTCAACAGCCCCACCTCTCTGTTGAATCCATCCATCAGCGGCAACGTCGATTTTTTCCTGACCCAGAATCTCCTCCAGGGGTTCGGCCGCTCCGTAAACTCCCGCAATATCGTTGTGGCGAAAAACAACGAAAAGGTGAATGAACTCCAGTTGAAGCAGCAGGTCATCACTACCGTGGCGGCTGTTCTGAATCTTTACTGGGATCTCGTCAGTTTCAGTGAAGACGTGCGGCTCAAGCGCGACGCCCTGGCCGCCGCCCGCAAGCTGGAAGACGACAATCGAGCCGAAGCGCGACTCGGCGCCGTCGCTCAGATCGACGTTACCCGCGCCGAAGCGGAGGTCCAGGCTCGCGAACAGGATCTCGCCATCTCGCAGACCAATCTCCTCCAGCAGGAGATCGTTCTCAAAAATGCTCTCAGCCGCCACGGCGTCGAAGACCCTTCGATCGAGGAAGTGCACGTTGTTCCGCTCGACCGCATTGAAGTTCCTGCCACCCAGCCCGTGCATTCCGTGAAAGAACTCGTTTCCCAGGCGATCGCTGCGCGTCCCGACCTCGAGCAGACGCGTATCGACATTCGCAGTTCCATCACGATGCTCGCCGGAAGCCGCAACGCGCTCCGCCCGACGTTGAACGCCTTCGCGGAACTCACCAATCATGCCCTCTCCGGTTCCCCCAATCCGCTCAACGCGGACAACGCCTATGGTTCGCCCGATCCTTATTACATCGGCGGCTATGGCAACTTCCTCGGCGAAATCTTCCGCCGGAATTTCCCCGATTATTCCATTGGCATTCAGCTCAACATACCGCTTCGCAACCGTGTCGCCCAGGCGGATTACGCCACAGACCTGCTTACTCTTCGCCAGAGTCGATTGCAGCTTCAGCGCAGTATCAATCAGGTCGGCGTCGATGTTCGTAACGCCGAAATCGGACTCGAACAGGCGCATAGCCGCTATCTCGCCGCTGTACGCGCGCGCGAACTTGCTCAACAGGCCGAGCATGCCGAGGAGATGAACTATCAGTACGGTAAATCGACTGTCTTTCAGGTCATTCAGGCCCAGCGAGACGTCGTCACTGCTGAGACCGAAGAAGTGCAGTCAATGGCCAACTACACCCACGCCCGAATCGCTTTCGATCAGGCGACCGGTACCACGCTGGATGCCAATCACATCGAAATGGCCGAGGCCATCGCAGGGAAAGTGAAGCGGTCGTCGATGCTCCCCCCGCTCACGGGACGTGAGCAGTTACAGGAGAAGAAACTGCCATGACGCGAATCGCACTCGCGGCCGCCGCCGTCCTTATCCAGGTGTCGGGAGTCCGCGCGGCGCCTCCGCTTCTCCATTCCTGGGAGCCTCGCAATATCCCTCCGCTTGCAGACCAGGATCCAAACCGCGTTCGCCTGCTCATTCGCGGCGGGAATCTTTACCTGACCGCGCGCGACGCCATCGCCCTTGCCATCGATAACGACATCACCCTGGCTATCGCCCGCTACGATCCGATGCTCGCATCTTATGCCGTAGAGCGCGCCGAAGCCGGAGGCTTGTTACGCGGCGTAACCAACGAGAAATCGCTCATCGGCTCGGTCGCGAATGGGCAAGGCGTATCCGGCAGCCAACTCAGCGCCGGACTCGCGAACCTGGGAAACATCAACATCTCGAATACAGGCAACGTGAGTGTATCCCAGATCGGTCCCGTCACTCCCAATCTCGACCCCGTTATCGAAGCCGCCGCCGCTTTCTCACACACCACCAGCCCACAATCCAATGTGGTCCTGAGCCAGACCAGCGCCCTCATTGACGGCACCCGCAATTACACGCTCGTTGGGCAACAGGGCTTCACGAGTGGCGGCGTGGCGACCATGACATTCACGGAATCATATCTGAACGAAAATGCGCCCTCGGACATCCTGAATCCCTCCCAGGCTCCTCGTCTCAGCCTTTCCCTTACCCACAATCTGCTCCAGGGATTCGGAACCGCAGTCAACACCCGCTTTATCCGCGCCGCGAAACTTGGCCGCGAGGCGTCGGATGAAGCTTACAAAGCAAAAGTCATCGACGAAGTCGCCAATGTACTCAATCTCTATTGGGATCTTTCGCTCGCCGAAAATGATCTCGAGTACAAGCGCGAAAACGTCTCGCTCGCGAATAAATTCGAAAGTGACCTTCGCCAGGAAATCGCCATCGGCGCTGTGGCTCCGAACGAGCTCGTCCGCGCACAAAGCGATGCGGCGGCTCGTCAGCTTGAGTTCTCGAACGCTGAAACGCTGGTCCGGCAGCGCACCGTCGCGCTCAAGAACGTGCTGAGCCGCTTCGGCTCGGAAGACCCGATTCTCGCTGAGGCTGCCATCATCACGCTCGATCGTCCGAGCGTTCCTGAAACGGAAGAACTTCCCTCTACGCACGAATTAATCGAGCTTGCCAAACGCAACCGCCCGGATCTGGTGCTCTTACGCATCAATGGCCAGTCAGCCGAAGTTCTGGCCACCGGCACGGCGAATGGCGTACTTCCTCAGCTTCAGGTTTTCGCCAGCACAACTCAGAGCGGCCTTTCGGGAACGGCCAACCCGGCCAGCGGCATCAATCCCGATGCTTATTTCGTCGGCAGCGTCGGCAACGCTCTCGGACAGGTTTTCCGCCGCAACTTCCCGAGCAACAAGGTCGGCTACTCCGCCAGCGCCGATCTCACGAACAACATTGCGCAGGGTGACTACGGCATCGACCACCTGCAGCTCCGCCAGTCCGAGCTGATGAGCCAGCGCGGCGCCAGCCAGGCTGCGGCCGATGTCGCGAGCCAGGCGCTCGCTTTGCGGCTTGCCCGATCCCGCTATGCCACCGCGTCGCGCGCGCGCGCGATTCAGGAACAAGTCGCCCGCGGCGAGCAGGTCAAACAATCGCTTGGCCGCTCGACTATCTATAACGTCGTCCAGGCCCGGCGCGATCTCGCCGCCGCTCAATCCAATGAGCTTGCCGCCAGCGCAGTTTACATCCGCAGCCGAATCGCTCTCGATCAGGTTCTTGGGCTCACTCTCGAACGCAACAACATTCGCCTGAAGTAAGCGTACGCACGCATCCTATAATCGCCTCAATGCGAAACCTCGCGCGCGCAATGCTGGCCGCGCTGATCGGGATGAGCGCGCTTGTCGCCGCCCCGCCCACTCCAGAATCCTGGTTCGGACACAAAATCGGCGTCGATCGAGAACTTCTCGATTGGAATAAAGTCGTCTCTTACTTCTACGCCCTGCCCAAATCCAGCGACAAGATCAAAGTGTGGGAATACGGCCGCAGCGCCGAAAATCGGCCCATGATCGTTGCGATGATCGCCGCTCCCGAAGTCCTTCGCGACGAAAATCGTTACCGCGAAATCCAGCGCCGCCTTGCGGACCCGCGCCTCACCACCATTGCCGAGGCCGAACCGATGTTCCGCGACGGCAGGAACATCGTCCTTCTCACCTGCTCCATTCACGCTACCGAAGTCGCATCTACGCACAGCGCCGTCGAATTCGCGTATCGGCTGATCACCGGGGACTCGCCCCGGTTTCGCGCCATTCTTAATAACGACATCCTGCTGCTGGTCCCCTCTCTCAATCCCGATGGCGTCGATATTGTAACCGCCTGGTATCGAAAAACCCTCGGCACGAAATGGGAGGGTACCGGCCCGCCATATCTTTATCAGAAATACGTGGGACACGACAACAATCGCGACTGGTATATTTTCTCCCAGCCAGAAACTCGCGCAACCATTTCACAGCTCCACAATGTGTGGCATCCCGAAATCGTCTACGATGTGCACCAGCAGGAAGCGTACGCGTCGCGCATGTTTATCCCGCCCTGGCTCGATCCCATCGAGCCCAACATTGATTCAATCCTCTCCCAGGAAATGAACATGATCGGAACCTCCATGGCATCCGACATGACAGCCGCCGGTAAAACCGGCATCTCTATCCACGCCTCTTACGATTTCTGGACTCCCTCGCGCCATTACCAGGCATTCCACGGCGGCCTTCGCATCCTCACCGAATCTGCCAGCGCAAAACTGGCGACGCCGATCACGGTCACGCCCGACCAGATCGCCCGCGAAGCGCTCGGCTATAACCCGCGTGAGCGAAGCTGGAATTATCTGCAGCCCTGGCTCGGCGGCACATGGAGCCTGCGCGACATCATTGATTACCAGGAGCTGGCATTCGAAAGCCTGCTCTACAACGCCGCCATCCATCGGGAAGAAATGCTGCGTGCTTTCTACCGCGTCGGGCAGGATCAGATCGCCCGCAAAAAACCGTGGGGCGCCGTGGTTCCGAAAGACCAGCGCGATCCCGAAGCCACTAGTCGCATGCTCCAGACGCTCGCCGAGGGCGCCGTTGAAATCATGCGCGATTCGCAGGGCAGTGCTGTCATCTCCTTTCAGCAGCCCTATTCCGGTTACGCAAAGGCGTTGCTTGAACGCCAAAATTATCCAAACGAGCTACTCTACCCCGGAGGCCCTCCCAAGCGTCCATACGACGTCACGGCCCACACGCTCCCGTTGCTTTTTGGAGTCGATACCCATTTCATCGATGCGCCGCCCAAAGGTTCGCTTGTCCGCGCAGATCTTCACGACCGCATTTCCTCTATACCGAATCTGGCCTCTGACACCGCTTCGTGGGTGTCCGCCAATCAGGCATGGGCGAACCGCCGGCCCGTGTTCCGCAGCACCGTTGGCGCTTTTCATTTCGACCGCGACCCTGGCCCCGGCTGGCGCGAAATCAAACGCCCTCGTATCGGCCTGTACCAAAGCTGGACCGCCAATATGGACGAAGGCTGGACGCGCTGGCTTTTTGAAAATATCGGCTTCGCTTTTACCACGCTACACAACGCTGACATTCAATCCAGCAATCTGCGCGAGCGGTTCGACACGATTGTCTTTCCTGATCAGTCTTCCACCTCGATCGCAAATGGGAACCCGCCGGGCTCCATGCCCCCTGAATACACCGGAGGCATTGGCGAAAAAGGCGCCGCCGCCCTACTCGAGTTCGCTAATGCGGGTGGCACGATCATCTTTCTTAACCGCGCTTCAAATTACGCCATCGATCGGCTCGGCGTGAACGCCAAAAACGTGCTTGCCGGGGTTCCTCCGCGTGACTTCTATTCGCCCGGCTCGCTCCTCAATGTCGTTCTCGATACTTCGAGCCCGCTCACGTTCGGCTTGCCTCGCGACATCGCCGTCTGGTCCGAAGCCAGTCCGGCATTCGAAATCACGGAAGCCTCTTCAGAATCAAGCGTGGCGCGCTATCCCCAGCGCGACATTCTCGCGTCCGGCTGGCTGCTCGGCGAAGGCCGCATCGCCGGACGAACAGCTCTCATGGACGCCCGGTCCGGCTCAGGTCATATCATTCTGTTTGGTATGCGCCCGCAGTATCGCGCCCAAAGCTATTTGACTTTCAAGCTTCTGTTCAACGCGCTCGTTCTCAACACATGAAAATCTTCGCCCTGTTTCTGTCTTTTGCAGCGATGCTGTCCGCGCAACGCGCCAAACCTGTCATCTTTGATACCGATATCGGCGATGACATCGATGATGCCCTGGCCCTCGGCCTCGCGCTCCAATCACCCGAACTGGACGTCCGCCTCGTCACTACCGTGGCAGACGATGTCGAAAGCCGCACCCGCCTGGCGTGGAAGGAACTCGGCCTGTTCGGCCGTCATGACGTCGCGCTCGCGACCGGAGCGCCCGAGCCGCTGCTTGATCCCCGCCGTCCGGATAAGGCCGCTCAATTCAGTGTCCTTACCCCGGCAGATACCGTTCCCACCGTCGCTCACGCGCGTGCCGCCGAGCGCATTATCGAGATGCTGATGCGCTCGAATGAAAAATTCACGGTCATTCCCGTAGGGCCGCTCACCAACATCGCGCTCGCCCTGCGCGAAGAGCCGCGCATCAAAGATCACATTGAGCGTATCGTCCTTATGGGCGGTTCTTATTTCCCGGCCAAACGCGAGTACAACATCTATCGTGATCGCATCGCCGCTCAGATCGTCTTCCAGTCCGGCGTGCCCATCACCGGCGTCGGTCTCGACGTCACCACAAAATGCAAGCTGGAAGGCGCCGACCTCGCGAAAATCCGTGATGCCCGCAACCCCGCGTCACAGTTCCTGTACCAACTCATCACACTCTGGCAAAAAGACAATCCGAACCGCTTTCCCACGCTGCACGATCCGCTGGCTGTCGCCACTGCCGTAAACCCGAGCCTGGTCGAAACCCAGTCCGGCGCGGTTTCAGTGGAGACCGCCACGCCGAATGCTTACGGAGCGACCACCTTCACCAGTGAGGACAAGCTTCCTAAAGACACGAAAGCAACCACCCGCGTTGCCCATGACGTGAACGTGCGTGGATTCCTCGACCTCTTCGTGACTCGCCTTTCCTCCCCGCCACGCAAATAGCTGGCGTACCGATGTCACTTACAGACGAAGATCTTTGGCCCGCGCGACTGAGCAAACGCCGCAAAACGCCGCGGAGCTGCTCGACCGGCGCGTTGTCGAACGCCACGTTACGCGTTCAGTTTCGGCTGCATCGAGATGCGATCCTGCCCTGCTTTGCATAACGGTTTCTCGCCAGTTTTTCTGCTCCAGACCGCGTATGCCCGATCACGAGTTCAATGTCGCCTGCGTTCATCCGCAGCGAGCAACTCAAAATCACTTTTCCCGATAAGGTTGCCTGCCTGGCTGAGCACGTCATCCAGCCGCCTCCAGTGGACTGCCAGCAGCAGGCCGTCATCCTCTTGCCTCGCGTCTCCCGGCCTCCAGGCGCGCGCGTCGCCGCCGGCCTCGGTTGCGAGGTTCCCCAGCTTCGTGCGACTCCGCGGGTAACTGAACGTCACCTCGTCGCGGCGCGCACGAACAGTGCCCTCTACGTGCCCGTCAGAACAGCAGTGGACACTCACATCAGGATTTCCTGATCCAGCGTTGGCCATCGAAGCGATCGCCCTGCTTGCCCCATGTGCCAAACTTTGACGCCATCTGCCCACCATCCACAACTAACGTGGTCCCGGTGATGTAGGACGCCAGATCGGATGCCAGAAACATCACAGCCTTCGCAACCTCTTCGGGTTCACCGCCGCGTCCGAGAGGGATGTGTCTGAAATATTCTGAAAGAATTTCTGGATTCGAGAAGCTGGACGCCGTCAAACGGGTTCGAATCAGCCCCGGGCACACGGCATTGACGCGAATTCCGTGAGGCCCCCACTCATTCGCAGCGGTGTGAAGGATTCCCAACAGGCCCGCTTTGCTGGCATTATACGCAACCAGGTCAGGTTCGCCGTCGAAAGAGTTTGTGGAAGCCGTTAATACAATGGAACCCTTGAGCGCGGACTTCATCCTCTGTCCTGCGATTTGCAGGGTTTGAAAGGCGCCCGTCAAATTCACGGCCAGCGTGCGATTCCAGCGCTCGGGTGTGGTTTCATCAACCGATGCGAGCCCACCTGTTCCGGCATTCACGACGACCACGTCGGGAGCGGGAACCTGAGCAAACGCGCGCTCCAGTGATGAACGATCCGTAACATCGGCGATACACGCCTGCGCTCCAATTCGCTCGGCGACCTCCGCTGGGTTCTCCGATTCCACATCGAATATCCAAACGCGCCCACCCGCAGCGACCATGTTTCGGCAAATCGCGAGGCCAATGCCGTTTGCGCCTCCGGTCACTACCACATTGCTGCCATGAAAATTCATGGTCGAGATTGTACCCGGCGGGCGGGGCGCGCCTCGCAAAACCCGCCACTCGAAGAGAAACTTACAGGTATGAGCAGCGCAAGTAGCCACGGTCCGCAAGCGTCGGCAGACGACCTCAGGCGGACCTTCGCGCGACCCGTAAGCTAACCTTGAAATTTGAGCATGATCCGCGTCCGCTTCGCGCCGTCGCCCACAGGCTACCTTCATATTGGCGGCGCCCGCACGTTCATTTTCAATTGGCTCTATGCGCGGCACAACGGCGGCCTCGTCATTCTGCGCATCGACGATACGGACGTCGAGCGAAACACGCAGACCTCCCTGGATTCGATCTACGAAGGGCTCCGGTGGCTCGAACTCGGTTGGGATGAGTTCTATCGTCAATCTGACCGTCTCGAACTTCATCGTGAGGCAGCGTGGGCCATTTTCGAAAAAGGTCTTGCCTACCGTGACTTTACGCCTGCCGCCATTGATTCCGGGGCGGCCTCAGGGATTGCGGAGAATTCCACCGGAGGATGGCTGTGCAATCCGGGCATGCGCGAGCTCAGCCGTGAGGAGAGCGACCGGCGCGCCAATGCCGGTGAGCCGTTCGTGCTTCGCTTCCGCGTCCCTCGCGAGTCTCGGCCTGAAGTGGTTGTGCCGGATCTCGTTTATGGGACGGTAATCAAAGCCACCAGCGATCTTGAGGATTTCGCGCTTCTACGTTCCACCGGACTGCCCACCTATCACATGGCGTCGTGCGCAGATGATGCCGACCTCCGCATCACCCATATCCTGCGCGGGCAGGAACATCTGGCGAACACGTTCAAACACGTGCTGATCTTCGAAGCACTGGGCGTCAATGCGCCGCGCACGGCTCATTTGCCGCTGCTGATGGCGCCGGATGGCGCAAAGCTCTCGAAGCGCATCCATGGCCCGGTCGTCAGCGTCACCACTTATCGTGAAGCGGGGTTCCTGCCCCATGGCTTCATAAACTTTCTTTCTCTGCTCGGCTGGTCGCCCAAAAATGATCGCGAGAAAATGTCCCGCGAAGAGCTTGTCGAGCTGTTCTCGCTCGAAGGAATCAACCGCAGTAACGCAACCATCAATTTCACCGAAGAAGACCCCTTCGATCCCAAGGCCGTCTGGCTGAATGCCGAGCATCTCCACACGCTCGATCTCGATGAACTCGCCGAGAGATTGATGCCTTACGCGCACCAGGCCGGGTTTGCAGATGCTACGCCTGCGAAGCTTCGCGCCGTCGCACCGCTGATCCGTGAGCGGATCCGTCTGTTGCGCGACGTGCGTGACGTCGCCGACTTCTTTTTCCTGGAGCCGCGGCCGTACGATCCCGCCGAGCTGATTCCACAGAAGGGCGACATGGCTATGGCGGAGCGAGCCTTGCGCAAGGCGAAGGAAGTCCTGTCGATCGTCCCCGCGTTCGATCATCAAACGCTGGAATCAGCTCTTCGCGCCGCAGCTGATGAACTTAAGCTCAAGCCGGGACAGATGTTTCAACCAATTCGCGTGGCTGCGTGCGGGCGCAGGAATGCCCCGCCGCTTTTCGAGACGCTTGAAGTGCTCGGGCGGGAAACGGTGCTTCCCCGTCTCGATTACGCCCTGGGACTTGTTTCATGAATGAAGTCGATTCTTCTCCTTCCAATTTCATACGTGACGTGATTCTTTTTGACCGGGCGAACGGCAAGCACAATGGCCATGTCCGGACGCGTTTTCCTCCGGAGCCGAATGGCTACCTGCACGTTGGCCATGCGAAGAGCATCATGCTCAACTTTGGCCTCGCTGAAGAGTTCGGAGGCGAGTGTAACCTCCGCTTCGACGACACCAACCCCACGAAGGAAGAAACCGAGTATGTGGAAGCCATCATCGAGGATGTCAAATGGCTGGGCGGGGATTTCGGCGACCGTATCTTTTACGCGTCCGATTATTTCCAGCAGCTCTATGACTGGGCCATTCAACTCATCAAAAAGGGCAAAGCATTCGTTTGCGATCTGAGCAGCGAGCAGGTGCGGGAAACGCGCGGCACGCTGACCGAACCCGGGCAGAATAGTCCTTATCGCAAGAGAAGTGTAGAGGAGAATCTGGACCTCTTCGCCCGGATGAAGAAGGGCGAGTTTCCCGATGGTTCGCGTACGCTGCGCGCCAAAATCGATATGGCTTCGCCCAACCTCAACATGAGGGACCCGGTGATGTACCGAATCCTGCATGCCGAACATCATCGTACAGGCAATGAATGGCGCATTTATCCCATGTACGACTGGGCGCACGGACAATCCGATTCGATTGAAAACGTGACCCATTCCATCTGCACCCTTGAATTTGAAAGCCACCGGCCCCTGTACGACTGGTTTGTTGAGCAACTCGAGGTCTTTCACCCGCAACAACTCGAGTTCGACCGGTTGAACCTGACGTACACCGTGATGAGCAAGCGCAAGCTGCTTCAACTGGTTCAGCAGGGCATCGTGGAAGGTTGGGACGATCCGCGCATGCCCACAATCAGCGGCATGCGGAGGCGCGGGTACTCGCCACAGGGTTTGCGAAATTTTGCGCGTAGTCTCGGAGTATCTAAGACAAACGGCATCACCGAGCTCGAGAAGCTGGAATATTACATCCGCGAGGACCTGAATAAGACGGCTCTTCGTGTAATGACCGTTTTGCGGCCGCTCAAACTCGTGTTGACGAATTATCCCGAAGGCCAGGTGGAGTGGATGGAATCCGTGAACAATCCCGAAGATGCCGCCGCAGGAACGCGGTCCGTGCCCTTCAGCCGTGAGCTTTTGATCGAGCAGGACGACTTCCGCGAGGCGCCGCCCAGGGGTTATCACCGGCTGTACCCTGGCAACGAAGTTCGCCTGCGCTATGGCTACATCATCAAATGCAACGATGTCGTCAAAGACCCGGTCACAGGCGAAATCACGGAAATTCAGTGCACATATGATCCCGAGACGCGCAGCGGCCGGCAAACCCGGAAAGTGAAATCCACTATTCACTGGGTTTCGGCGGCGCACGCCGTTCCCGCCGAAGTGCGGCTGTACGAGAAATTGTTTATAGCCGAAAACCCAAACGAGACGCCGGAGGGCTCCGATTTCACGATGTTCGTGAATCCGGCCTCGCTTGAAATCGTGCAGGGCAAAGCGGAGCCGTCGCTGGCGAGCGCCCGACCGGGCAATCGCTATCAATTCGAGCGCCTTGGATACTTCTGCGCGGACAAGTCCTCAACAGCGGAACATCTCGTGTTCAATCGGACCGTCGAACTTCGGGACACATGGGCGAAACTCCAGAAGCAACTTTAGGATCCCGGCGCAACATCAAACCTGCGATCCTGTTGGCGCTCGTCTGGAAAGTATCGCAAATAACTAGTCGCCAGCGTGGTGGCCCGCGCCGTAACTGCGGTGCCGGGCCTACGCAGTTCCAAACCACGTGTTCTTGCGCAGGGGACTTTCGCAAGTTACTTCGCCACGGGTATAAGAACCCGGTATATACTCTCGACCGTTGGTGAAGTCGGCGGCTTCGCCGCCCGGGCCTCGTGCTTATCGCGACCTCGCGCGGGTTACTCACCAAACAAGAAAAGATCACGCGTGGGCAGGGGATTTGCGCCCGAACCAGATCTATAGGGCGAAAATTGTCTCCGGCCTGGCAGGATACACTGGACCCTCTGTGTTCGCGCCCGTGATCCTTATGAGGTTTGTGCTCGCGCCGCCGTCAGTATGAACTATGACGTGGTTACTTCCGCGAACCCCGCTCGTGTAGTGCAAATTGCGCTACGGCTTGCGTTCCTGGCGGAGCGGCGTTCAGGGGCAGGTTGGATCAATATGGAAGTGGAGGCAACATGAGAACCAGGCGAAGAGATTTTGGAAAAACCCTTGTTGCGGGCGTGGTGAGCGCAGGCGCAGTATCTCCGCATGCTGCGGCTGCAGAGCCTAAGCATGTCCCCAGGAAAAATACGCTCATGCACGTGGGCGGAGATTACCACAGCGTAGCCGGTGGACCAGGCGCGGATATAACCGGCAGAGCGAATCTCGAGTACAATCTGCGCCACGGCGTCAAACATCTCACCGCAACCATGCGCAACATTTCCAAAGACGGCTCCTGGGATTCAGATGAACTCAACAGGATGCGGGACAACTGCGACAAGGCGGGGGTGACGCTTGAAGCCATCAGAATGGATTCCGAATACATAATGCTGCGCAATGGCGCTGACCGTGATCGCAGGCTGGATTCCATCACGGGGAATATTCAAAAGGCGTCGCAGGCGGGAGTCAAAGTCATCACTCACCATTGGACCGTGATCCCGATTCGGCGAAATATGAAGATCGCCGGCCGAGGCGGAGTCACGTACGCAGCGTTCAAGCTCGAAGACAACTGGCAAGGCCTGCCCGTCGGGGAGGTCGGTAAAGTCAGTTCGGACGATTACTGGGAACGCATCACGTACTTTCTCCATCGCGTGATCCCCGTCTGCAAACAATATGACGTGAAAATGGCGGCTCACCCCTATGACCCGCCGGGTCTCCCATTCGGATACGAAGGCGCTGAAAACTGGGATTCGCCATCCATATTCGACGGCTACAAACGATATGAGGCGATTATCGACAGCCCTTACAACGGATTCCAGCTATGTCTGGGAACGACCGCGGAAGGGTTGAAGAATCCAGGCAAAGATGTCCTGCCAATCGTCCAGTATCTGGCCGACAGGGGAAAGATACACCAGGTGCATATGCGCAACATCCGGGGAGGTCTTTACAACTTCGCAGAGGTGTACCCCGACGAAGGAGAAATGGATTTTCTGAAGATCATGCGCATTCTGCGCGACTCGCAATTCAGCATGTCGATATGCCCGGACCATATGCCAACCCATCCGGACGATCCCGGTAAACTCCAGGCGTATGCGTTTGGTTATGGGTATATCAATGCCCTGATTCATTCAGTGAATTCCGAAGTGTGATCTCCGCGGGTGATCGCAGCTGTGGCAGCCGTGGAAAAGCCGACGATCAGAAGCCTCACTTCCGGCGTGTATTTTTACCGAAGCGATCTGCCCTATAACTTCGGTAAGCGAATCTCGCCGATTCCGCTTATGCTTCAACAGTTTCCACGTCGCTGCAGCGGCGCTGCTCGAATGCTGTGCAATCTGCTTCTTCTCGCGTGCAGCGAGAGCTTTGTTGCGAGTTCGTGACGAGTTATCCACAGTTTTTTGCACTGATATTGTCGAAAACCGCTGCAAGCTGAATGCTGGGAGTGCCTCGTTTGTTCCGTTCGCCGCGACGCCATCCCCGGGCGGATTGGGTGTCGCGCGGCAACGATTCTATTTTTTGCGGCTGTACATGGCTTGATCTGCACGCGCAAAAAGGTCGTCAGGATGTTCCCCGGCCTGATGCTCAGCGACGCCAATCGAGACGCTCAATGTCAGTTCGACGCGCCTTCTCATCACATAGACGGTGTACGAGCCGTTCACTTCCGAAACGATTGCCTTGACGGTCTCTTCCACGGACGCCAGAGCGCCGTCCAGCAGCACAACGAACTCATCGCCTCCCCAGCGGCAAACGGTATGCGCACGTTTACATTTGTTCAAAAGCTTTTTTGCAAAGATTCGCAGGACCTGGTCACCGGCGCTATGCCCGTTGCGATCGTTGATCTGTTTGAATCCATCGAGATCGACAAGCACCAGGCAAAATGCTTCGTTTTGAGCAACTTTTTCAGCGATACGGGCGTCGGCCTCACGTCGATTCAGTAATCCGGTCAGCGGATCGGTCGCCGCAAGTTTCTCGGCGGTTTCAAGTCGACTCTGAAATTCCTCCAGCTGCCTTTGAACTTCCGAAACGGAGCTTTGGTTCGCCCGCCACATGTTTTCCACCGCTGACCGCAGTTCCGAAACTCTTCCGAGCAGATTCCTGCGCATTTCGCCGATATCGTGAATGCGTGAAACAGCGTGGAAATGTTCGGCGAACTGGCGCAGGGTCGCGTGTTGCTGGTGCGCCTGCGTTCCCGCTGTGTCAACCGCCGAACTGATGAGGTCGAGGATGTCCCGAACATCGTCTTCAGTCTGCCTGTGGCGGGCAAGCGTTGTTTCGCGGTGAATCGCCAGTAAGTCGGACAGGCGGTCACCTGCCGATGCCTCGGACTGTCCATCGCCCGCGATCTCGTGCCGCAGAGATCGTAAGCCCTGGATCAGAGCGTCGGTAGCGGCAGCATCGATATTGATCGCTTGCTCCTCAATGATTCCGATCACCTCAACAACACGGTTTGAATCGCCCGGTTCTGCCTTCCGCTTCACATCGGGGGCGGTCAGGCCGTAAATCTTCAGCGACTCCATCGGTTGTTTTATCGGCAAAATCGTGAATATCCGGATAGCGCAGGTTCCAATTTGGAACGTGCCTGCGCGAGAGCAGGTTCAGAATACGAAGGAGGTCATGCTTCCGGGCATACCGCACAACGTTTTCAGTCCCTCTTGTTCGGCCGCGTCTTATTTCTGGGCCTGTTCGGTGCTTCCCGGACACAAGTTTTTCTCCTGCCGGCTATGAATGCCTCTTCGGCAATTTTCGCCGTACGGCGTGTCCGGAACTCGCCTGCCTTGAAAATGCCGCGAATTCCTTCGCAGGCTGCTTCAGGGGATGCGGAGGTCGACTTCGATGAAGTGAATGAGCGATGGAGCGCAAAGCGCATTGTTTTGCGATGAGATCTGCCGTAGTCCGAGACCGCTTCGGGGCGCCTTTTCCGGCGGAATCGCTTCTGGAGTCACAATCAGGCGTTCGCCTGCTTACGAGGCATTTCTTCTCGTTCGATACCCGATAACTGACATCCCTGGGACTTGCCGGGGAGGAGACTATAAATGGCGGCGACTCTCGGTGTCGCCTGTATCCACGCACCCGATCCGTGAAATTTGAAACCCTGCAGAGCGAGGGGTCGGCGTGCGGCACTACGCGGGGTGCGAGGAGATGCGACCTGTGTGGCGGTCCACCGGCGCCAACGGAATCACCGAAGGGTTACACACGCAAAATGGAAGTCCTGCAGCGGTTAGGCATATGGCTTCAGAAACTTCCACAATTACAGGTTGAGGGTTAGGCTAATGTATTCATGAGGTCAGTCGGGGCTGACTGCCCCCATTGACGACAGCTATGGCAAGGCAAACGTCCTCCTCGTCCCGGAGCCGATCGGTCCCGAGGTCGCCGCTGGCGATTTTGACTGCAGGCAACGCTTGGGTGGCCTGCTCCGGCACTGGGCCGCGCCGCGTGAGTATTTAGACGATAAGCACCACGGGATTTCGGCTACCTGCCGGTCAATTAAGGCTTGGCGGTGCGCTGCCGGTTGTGATACCGTAGCCAGCCGTGACCACTCAAAATATGTCACGCCGTCGCTTCCTGGCTATGACTGCGTCTGCTGCCGCTATGAAGGCTGGGCCGGCCAGAAAACAAGTTCCGGTCGGCGCATTAGTTTATGCCGTAATCGACGATTGGAACAAGGACCCGGACGCGACCGCGGTCGCACTGGCCAAAATGGGTTTCACGGGCCTGGAAATCACCAACTACATGCCGCAGTGGGACACGGCGAAATGCAAAGCATTTCGAAAGGTCATGGATGCGAACGAGCTGAAATGCTACGCCACACACACTGAACCTGGGTATTTCGTGCCGAGCGACGATATGAAAAGGATGATCGAGATGAATCACATTCTCGGCGCCCAGACTATTAGTTGCGTCCGTGGCCTGGCGGCCTCGGCGATGCCCGCGGTCAACAATCCGGACATCGCGCGCGGCGGCGGTGGCCGGAGCCCGGGCGCTGCCAGGAAAGGCGGCGTAAACGAAATCGGCTATCACCCCAGGAGCGCCGATGAAGCCGAGGCCTGGAAGGAACTGGCGGACATGCTGCAAAATGCTGCGGTGATACTGAAGAAAGAGAAGTTTGTCCTCAGCTTCCATAACCATGCCCAGGAGTTTCAGTACAGGAAGAACGGCGTGGGCCGCCCCATCGATATTCTGGCCAATGCGCCGGATCTGGTTTTCACCACTGACACCAACGTCGCAGTGCGCGCCGGCTCGGACATCGTGGCGTTCATTAAACAGTATCCAGGCAAGTGCAACAGCCTCCTGCTGACCGACGGTCCCAACGATGCTGATGGGCATGTGCCGGCGCTTGGCAAAGGCGATCTTCCCTGGAACAACATTTTCGATGCGGCTGAAGGACCGGGTGGAATCAAGTTTTATCTGTTGACCCACGGCCCCAACATCGCCCCCGCCGCCACGCGATTGGCCGCCATCAAGGAGGACCTGGAACAGTACAAAATCATTCACGGGTAAACGGCCTGACTCAATTCAGACCGCGATCGAGCAGGCCTGTTTAACCGTTTAAGTGCTGAGATTGGCGCCTCGATCGGATTCTTTCCACCGCTCGGCGAGGCTGGCGTCGAGGAACGGCGCAGGTGTTACTGTTTCACCAAAATGCGTGCGCCTGGCGCACTTTGCGCATCGCCTCTTCGCTTCGAGTTGTTGGACAGTACGAGTTAAAGAGATCTCGCTCTCATCTGTTCGGCGATGTAGTCGGAGGCGCGCATTGCCAGCGCAGCGATCGTCAGGGTTGGATTTTGAGAACCGGCGGAAGTGAAACTACTCCCGTCCACAACAAACAGATTCTTTACATCATGGCTTTGGTTCCACTTGTTGAGAACACTGGTTTTCGGATTTTCGCCCATGCGGCAAGTTCCAAGTTCGTGAATGCTCTCGCCCGGTGGAACCATTTGAGGGTGCTTCGATAAGACCTGAAATCCGGCCGCGCGGCATGCGTCATCGAGTGTGTCCATCGCGTCTCGCGCCATGTTGAACTCATTTTCCGTATATCGGGCTTGAATATTCAACACGGGTATGCCCCAGGCGTCACGAACTGTCTTATCAATTCGGACATGATTCTCGTACCGGGGAAGGACCGTGCCCATGGTCGTCATCGTGAAGCGCGCATTCTTCAGTGCCGCCAGCTCGTTCTGCAGGGCCCCTCCATAGCCGGAAAGATAGCGAGTGGGTGGCGTACCTCCACTGCTGAAATCGACAGCGTATCCACGGATGAAATTCTTTTCTTTCGTGTTGATATTGCGGAACCTCGGAATGTAACCAGCCCCGCCCATTAAGCCCGCCGCGCCTGGATTGTTGCGCGCTTCCGGAACTACGGCTTCGACAGTATTCTTCACATAGAACTGGTCGAACAAATAGTGGCCCAGCACGCCGCTGGAATTCGCCAGGTTTGAGTTGAGCAGCAAGCGAGTCGTTTCAAGACACGAGGCGCCCACCACTACGATGCGCGCCTTTGCTTCCATCTCGCGATGCGAGCGGCGGTCGATGAATTTAACGCCATTCGCCAAACCGGTATGGGGATCAGTCGTGATCGAGCTGACCACGGCATTGGAGATGATAGTCAGATTCCCTGACTCGAGCGCCGACGGAAGAAGCAGGTTGATGGAACTGGCCAGTGTGCCGATCGAGCGCCTCGGCTTTGTGGTGGGAATCCCGCGGGCTTTCAGCGCATCCGAAAAACGTTTGATACTCTCGCTATCTCGGGACTTATCTTCCAGGAAAACGCCGTCGGGCAATTGAGGCAAGCCTTCTTTTCGCCCTGTCACTCGAAATATGGGTTCTATTTTGTTGTAATACGGCGCCAGATCCTGATAGCTGATGGGCCAATTTTCTCCGAAGCCGTCGTGATCTTTGCACTTGAACTCGAAGTCGCTCATTCGCCACGATGCACGTCCCCAAAGAAGCGTTTTTCCTCCAATGAGCCGCACTCGTACCCAGTAGTAAGGATCTTTCGGATCGTACGTGTATGGATTCAGCTTTTCATCTGCCCACAGATTCGCGTTGAATTCATTCGCTTGCGTTACGTGTGGGAATTGACCTGGCTTGCCAAATCCGCGATAAGGAAGTTCCGAGACCCGGCGGAGCGCTCGATCTCTCTTGAAGTCAACCACGGGACCAGCGTCGAGCATCAAACAAGAAATTCCTTTTCGGGTCAGGTTCCAGGCCACAGTGCCGCCTGAGGCCCCGGAGCCGATAATCAGGACGTCATACTTCCTGGTCATTTTAGTCGATTGGAAACCAGTAGAATCCGACGCCGGCCGAACTCCGAATACGTTTGGACATGATGCTGCTCCACTCTTGTGAGTTCTGCGTCGCTTTCAAAACATCTTCCTTTACGTCTCGCAGAAAAGCAGTAAAGTCATCGGCATTTGCACTCCATGGCTCGCGAAGCGGCGTCAGAATCGACTCTGATTGCGAGGTCTTCGTTTGTCCGAACGGCACTCGGAATTGCTCTTGTGACCGTTGATTCAGAGCGTCCAGGCCGTTGCGGTAATTGCGTTGGACTGTTGCAGGCGACTGCCCGACCAGAAAATCCAGGAATGCCGGGACGCCAGCCGCCAGGGCGCCGGGAACATCTTTTATCGCGGGATAAAGAATATCGCACAACCGCAAAAGAGCTTCAAATTGATCCTTTGAAAAAAAGCCAGGTATAGTGTCCGCCGCGGAATCCGGAATCGTTGATTCGATCACCGGAATTTCGTCAACGGCGGCAGGCGCCGGTTTCGGCGGTACCACCGGCTGCTGCGCCTTGAGCAGATTCGCAGCAGGAAGCGTCCCCAAACCTTTCAACAGGCTTCTACGTTTCATGACGGCTCCGATACCAGGTAATAGCGCAGAGAAAGCTGAAGCTGACGCGCCAGATTGGACTTTCCGGTAATTTCTCCAATTGCGGGAAGTTGGGTTCAAGTTGATCGTACCCCAATTCGGATGATTGATAAAGTCGTACGCCTCGGCGCGAAACTCGAAGCCATCGCGTTCGTTAATAACGAAGTCCGTAGATACGCCCGATTGCAGTTCTGGAATCCAGCTAACACCCGCGGCTCGCGGAGCGACTCGGAAAATGCGCATCGGCGCACAGCCGCGCCCGGGCCGTGTCGGCGAAGATTTGCAGCAGTTCTTCGCGAAGTCCCGCCTCCCTGCCTGGCGGCGGTTCGAAGCACGTGAAGAAGTGGAGTGTCAACGCCGCGTCTCATGAATCAGGCGAGCATGCCGACGCCACCGAACATCGGTTCACAACGATTTGCCGATTCCGAGGTCACAGGGAGAAAAGTACGACACAGCGCGAGGTGACCCTGTTAGACGGGCTGGAAAAGATCAGACACTCGGTCTCGGTCGCTTCGGGGAAGACATTTCAACATTTCCGGACGCGCTGCTGCGATGGGACAGGACGACGCGCGACGCGTTCGTAAGTTTCCGCTCGAATTCGCGATTACTCGCAACTGCCGAAGATGGCCCGCTTCGTCTTTCCATGCTGTATGGACATGCGATTCTTCGGGATGGCGAAGTCCGGCGGTTCTTGACGATCGGTAGGGCGGTACTCAATTCGCGCCTGCGCCGGCGCACTCTAAGAGACTTCGTCGGCAGTGAGGGGAGATATCCTGACAGAAACATCCTGGCACGTGCGCGCCGTCGCAGGTAACCGGTATCGGACCAATCGCGGACAGACTTGCTTGCCGTCGCGATCACCAAAATTCGCCGCCTACGCGAAATCCCTTTCACAAGCTGAAGTGAGAACGCGTTTTGGACCTTCAGATTGCATCGCGCGGAAAAGTCCGATGTTGGCAACAAACGGCTTAACCGCTGACTTCACCTTCTGGCAATTTAACTTATTCACCGAATTCTGAACAGGAATTGATGCTCGCCAGTGGCAATTCCAGGTAGATGATTGATATCAATGGTGCGCCCGGAGTGATTCGAACACCCGACCTTCTGGTTCGTAGCCAGACGCTCTATCCAACTGAGCTACGGGCGCAACAAACACAGTATAGCGGACACCCCCACCTCACCGGCCCCACCCGAACTCGCGCCGTTTCTCCGCGCACCGGCAGTTTTCGCACAAAGCCGTACGCCCGCAGCGGAGCGCCTGCGCCAATATGAAAATCATGCCGTTGACGATCAAAGGAGTTGAACCCGCCCGTAATCCGGCCCTCGCTGAAGTGGAGCAGAAAACCGGCCCAAGTAATTTTTTCCGCACCATGGCGCACCGCCCGGAAGCCATGCAGGATTTCTTCCGGCTTTATAACGACGTCATGGGCGCTGGCACGCTCGATCGCCGCTTCAAGGAAATTATTTATCTCGCAGTTTCCACCGTGAATGAATGCTCTTACTGCACGGCGCACCATGTGAAAAGCGGCCTCGCTTCCGGACTTTCCGCTCAGGAAATTCAGGAGATTCGCACCGAGCAGAACCAGAATTTCAATCCCAAAGAAGTCGCCGCCCTTCATTACGCGCGCGAGCTTACGCGGACCAGCGCCGCCGAAGGCGATACCCGGGATGCCCTGCAGCAGCTCTTTTCCGGCGATCAACTGGTCGAGCTGACCCTCGTGGTCGCGCTTGCCAATTTCACCAATCGCTTCAATAACGGCCTCACCGTCGGGCTCGAAGACGGGTTGGCCGCCGCGCGATAATCGAACCTGTTTGGCGATTCTCTCCGGCATTCATCCGGTCCTTGAAGCTTTGCGTGCGAAACGTCCGCTCGAGCGCGTACTTATCGCAAAAGGAGCCGGAGGCTCGAGGCTCCAGGAACTGATCAACCTGGTGCGTGCGTCCGGTACTCCGATCCGTTTCGAGGAGCGCGCTGCGCTCGATCGCCTCGCCGGCGTCAAATCGCACCAGGGCGTGGTGGCCCTCGGGGCGGCTACGCGCTATTCCGAGCTCGACGAAGTCGCGCCCGCCTCGAATCTTCTGGTGGTGCTCGATGGCGTCGAGGACCCGCACAATCTCGGCGCCATTATCCGCACGGCGCACGCTGCCGGCGCCGGCGCTGTCGTTATCGGCGAACGCCGGGCCGCTGGACTCACCGACACCGTAGCAAAAGCCGCTGCGGGCGCCCTTGAATATCTTCCCGTCGTTCGCGTCCCCAATATCAACCAGGCGCTGCGCACGCTCAGGGATATGGGCTACTTCGTTTACGGCCTCGATGAGCGCGGCGACACTGACTATAACTCTCTTGACTGGAACCAGCGCAGCGCGATCGTGCTCGGAGCCGAAGGCAAGGGGCTGCACGACCTTGTCAAACGCAACTGCGACGCGCTTGTTCGCATCCCGATGGAGGGCAAAATCGCCTCTCTGAATGTATCGGTCGCCGCAGGAATTGTGCTGTTTGCCTGGCGCGCGCGCCGTGAACCTTAGCCATACGCCGGCAGTTCGCGCCCCTAACAGGGCCTCTCCGCCCCACGCAGCCGCAGCGCTATCTTCAGTTCTTTGCGCCAGTCCGCGCTCAGGCCTATTCGGACCATTTCCACCTCCGGCCTGAGAAATCCGATCAGCGTTTCGCTCGTGGAATGAAACTCGAGCGCGGGCGCGGCCAAAAGAATTCGCGGCGGCTCGCGAAGCACGCTTATGCCTGCAAAATATCCGAGCCGCTCGAAATCCCCGGCCATCAGATGCTTCCTGACTCGAAGCCAGTAATCGAGCGCCTGAAACGGCAAATACAGATCGGCCGACGCCTTCAGCTCGATAACCGCGAGTCGCCCGTCATGGTCGATTCCCAGCAGATCCACAACTCCGCGGTCCCTGCCCGCAAAAACGGGGACCTGTCCGTATAGCGGTGAGTTGCGTAGCGATGCGTCAATCGCTTCGGGGTTCGCGCGCACCAGCGCCTCGAGCCAGCCCTCGGGGTCCCGTGCGTAAAGAGGATGCTGCCGGTCCTCGGCATCGGCATTTCGGACGCGTATCAGCTCCATCGCAAGCGCGGCGGCATCGGCCACCGTCGCCCGCGACTTTCTTCCCACGCCGCACATCAGCCGCTCACCGGACCAGCGCGCAAATTCGAGTCCCCGTACTTCGTATCGCACGCTCCCATCGCTCTGCCACACACGGTCCACGCCCGCGATCCCCGGATCGGGCGCGGCGCCTGCCACCGCAGCCAGCCGCCTGCAAACAGGCAGTGTCGAATCTACATTCCCCACATCTGCCGGATCCACCTCAGCGGCCCGAAGCTTCCGGTCGTACGCATAGAGCCGGACTTCTGCGCGCGCCGGGTCGATCATCGCCGCGCGGAACGCGGTATCCCGCTCTCGTCCCTCGGGCGTATAGATCAGGAGGCGTCCGATCCCCGTTCGCTTTTCCCGGGCACGAAGGTACTCGAGCCAGATGAGGCCCAGCGGAACCACTCCCGCGGTATCGAGCGAATCCGGCGGCGCCGCCATGACGGCGATTCCTGCCTGCCCCCGCCGCAGAAACGCGCGTACACAAGCCGGCGAAAGGCTGGCTTCCAGATTCGTTTCCGCGCTTACCTCCGCCACGCTCCACTGCGGGAAATCTCTTGCCAGCATCAGGGCGAAGCGCTCCCGGAACGCAAGCCGCGTCATCCGCCGCTCGATCTCGCGGGCATTGGGCACGGCCAGATCGGCGATCTGCAACTCGGCCTGTATCTTCGGAAAGCGCTCCGTCAGGAGTGAAAGCCGGTCACGGCGTTGTTCCTTTACGCTCAAGATTCGCCGCGTCAGATTGCGCTCTCCGTTCCATGCCTGCAAGGTCAGCCTGCCGCTCCATTCGGCCAGCTCCCATTGCCCGCCGATGAGCCGCAGTGGCTCCTCACCGCGATCGAGCACCGCCGGTTCGGCAGCCGCCGCAATGAATCGCTCCACAACTTTCCTGATTTCCGGCTCTCTGCTTTCCAGCTCTGTTGCCACGCGCGTCGAGAGCTTAGCAGGCGTAAGCGGCATCGGCCTTTAGCCTCCCGGTAGGCGGGGAATATATTGGATGTTCGATGTGGAAGCGCCTGATTTTCGCCGTCGTTCTGATCTCCGGTCCGGTCTGTGCTGCGGATCGCGATGCTGCGGAATGGGTACTGCGCCAGGGCGGCCGTATCAGCTTGAACGGCGGCCGGCAGGAGATCGCGCGTATCGCGGACCTGCCGAAGGGCGATTTTGCTCTCACCAGCGTCGATCTGATTGGAACCACCATCAATCCGAAAGACCTCGTGAAAATTTCCAGCCTCGTGGGCCTGAAACAGCTATTCCTTCCTGGCGCGAGCTGGACCCCGTCTGCCGGCAGCAAGCTGGATGAGAATGCGTCAATTAAATACCTGGCTGGCCTGAAGAATCTCGAGCTCCTGCAGTTCTCGCTTCACTTTCTGCCGTACTTCAATGTGACGGACAAGGGTCTGGCCGAAATCGCTTCACTCACGCAACTGCGGGAATTGCGCTGCGCTCAATGCCGGGTGCAGAAGGACGGTCTCGCGCCTTTCGTCAATCTGGAGTCGCTCGATCTGAGCTATTCCGAATTCGGCGATGCCGGGATGCCGAGCCTCGCGGGCATGCATCGCCTGCGCAGGCTTTATCTTCGGGACACGCTCGTGACCGATGAAGGCCTGAAACAAATCGCCGGACTTGGCAGCCTGGAAGAGCTTGATCTCTATGGCGCCCGCGTCACAGACGCCGGCGTGGCGCGGCTCGCGAACCTGCATGCGATGCGCAAACTGAACCTGCTGGGCGCTCCGATATCGGATGCGTCCATTCCAGTCGTCGCAGGTATGCCGAAGCTGCGCGAACTCAATCTCTATCGCAGCCAGATCACAAACTCCGGCATTGAACGGTTGACCGCGCTGCGCGAGCTTGCGGCTCTCGATATCCGGTATAGCCGGGTCACCAGTTCAGGCGTCGAGGCGCTGCGCTCCGCCGTTCCCGGTTGTTCCATTGATTTCGTGGGAATTTCGGCTTCTGGCCCCAAAGTTTCCGGGCCGCCCAGGGGCGCTTCAGAGCAGGCGATTGCCGATTGGGTGATATCGGCCGGCGGCAAAGCCGTTTTCCGCGATGGCCGGCTGCGCGAGATCTCTCTCGCGAAGGCGCGCGTCGGCGACGCCCAGCTTGCCGCGCTCGCGAACCTTGCCTCGCTTGAAACTCTGGATCTTCAGGCGACCGACACGGGCGACGAAGGTCTAAGCTCCATCGCGCATATCCACAGCCTCGCCTCTCTGAATCTGAGCAACACGACCGTCTCCGACGCCGGGCTCGCCCGGCTTGCCGCTTTGCCTGCGCTGCGCCGTCTGATCCTCCGCAACACTCTTTCCAGGGGTAAGGGCCTGCGTGGGCTCAAGCTCACGTTCCTTGATGCCGCGGGCTCGCCCATCTCGAATGACGGGGTTCGCGCCATCGCGGAATCGAGTGGGCTCGAACACCTCTCGCTCGCCGATTCCGACGTGACCGACGCCGGCCTCGCCCCGCTCCTCTCGCTCGCCGCTCTCCAGTCGCTCGATCTGAATGGCGTCGATACAGGAGATTCCGCTCTATCGCAGATCGGCCGCATGACCCAGCTTCGCGAATTACATCTCGACTACGGCCGCTTTTCCGATAAAGCGCTTGATTCCCTGAAGCCGCTGACCAGGCTCGAATCGCTCGAACTCGTCCGTACCGGAGCCGGCGAAATTGGCATACCCGCGGTCGCGGCGCTCAAAAACCTGCGTTCCCTGAACCTCGACTACACCTCAACCGACCCGAAGAACTTCTCCGCGTTGCGCGATATGCCGAGGCTCGAAAATCTTTCGCTCGATTCCACCTCCATCGGCGATCCTGACATTGACGTGCTGGCTTCCATGCGTTCACTCAAACGAGTGAATCTCTATCACACCCTCGTCACGGAAGCCGGTATCGCAAGGCTTCGTTCCGCGCTTCCCGAATGCAAAATCGAATGGGAGCGCGATTCCAGCCTGCCCAACCGGAGGAAAATATGATTCGCCCGTGCATACTGGGCATCTCAGCAGCCGCAGCAGTCCTCGCGGCCGCCTCCGCGGGCGTTTCAACCGGCTGGATCACACAGGCCGGCGGCGCCGTCGAAGGCGATTCCATCAGCCTCCGCGCCGCGTGGATCACGGATTCCGATATGCCGCTGCTCCTTCGCGTGCCCGGCCTCTCGAAGCTCGATCTCTCGCTGACCCGCATCTCGGATCTCGGGCTTCGCGCGCTTCGCCCCGCGCCATCCATCACCGATCTGAATCTCAGCTTCGCCGAGCAGATCGGCGACGAGGGAGCTTCCGCCGTGCGCAACTGGAAGCATCTCCGCCGTCTGAATCTGCGCGGGACGAAGATCACAGACGCTACGCTCGAGATGCTTTCCGGCGTGCAGTCCCTCGAATCGCTGGATGTCGGCTTCGCGCAGCTCACCGATGTTGGCCCGTCGCATCTTACCGGTTTGAACAGTCTTCGTGAGCTTTCCATCGGCGGCAACAAGCTCACGGCCAGCGGCCTCGAGTTTCTTCGTGAAATGCCGCACCTCACGTATCTCGATCTCAGCGGCGCGCAGCGCACCGATTCCGGCCTCTGGTCGATCACGCTCACAAACGAGGGTGTCGAGGCGATCGCGACGGTAGCGGATCTGTCGGAGCTCAATCTTTCCGGAACCGCGATCAGCGCCAATGGATTAAAGAGACTTGAGGCGCTTCCGAAACTCACCCGCCTCACGCTGCAGGGCTGCAAACGTGTGGGGCACGACGCCACGCCCGTACTCTCGTCCTGGCGTCGGCTCCGCTGGCTCGATCTCGCAGGCGCATCGCTCACGCCCGAAGATATCGCCGCGATCCGGAAGGCGCTGCCGGATTGCGCAATCCTGAGCGATGCGAAATGAGATAATTCGCCGAAGCAGGATCGGGCGCCTCGGGCGCCCGGGAGGGCGGACGAGAATGCCCCTCACCATTCAACTGAGAAGCGTTGGCGGAGTTCCCGTCCTGGATCTCTCGGGATCGATCGACATCGGCCCCTCCCTCGCCGCCTTGAGCGATTGCGTCACATCAGTATTGGCGGATTTGAAGCCATCTCGCATCGTCCTGAACATGCGAGCGCTTTCGTCCATGGATAGCGCTGGCCTTGGGCAAGTGATGCTGCTCTTCAGCAGCGCTGCCCGCCAGAACTGCCGGCTCATAATTGCAGGCGCAAACAACGGCATCCGGCAGATACTCCGGGTCACCCGCATGGATGGCGTGCTCATCCTTGCGGATGACGATGAAGCGGCCGTCGCGCTTCGCTGAGGTCAGATCGCGCGAAGAATCTCGCGCAGCCCAAGTTTACGGATCAATCGCAGCAGCGAATTCGGATGCATCTCGAGAATCGCCGCGGCCGTTTTGTAATCGCCGGCAGCTTCTCGCCAGGCTCTCATCACCGTCTCGCGTTTTGCTTCTCCTACACACCTCTCGAGCGGCGCTGCGGAAACCTCGCCGATTTCGGCGACCCCGCGTACGGCGTCCGGAAGATCCTCGGGAAGAACGGTTTCGAACGATCCCAACACGGCCGCTCTCTCCACCGCGTTCTCCAGCTCACGCACATTTCCGGGCCACTGGTAAAAATGCAGCAGCACTTCGGCCTCAGGCGAAAAGTCGCTGATCGCGCGTCGGTGGCGCGCCGACGCAAGCTGAAGGAAGTGCCGCGCCAGAGGCAAAATATCCTCGCTGCGTTCCCGCAACGGCGCCGTATGTAGCGCGACCACATTCAGTCGATGAAACAGATCCTCCCGGAACATCCCCTTTCGAACTTCACCCGCAAGATCGCGATTGGTCGCGGCGATCAGCCGCACGTCCAGCCGCAAAGTGCGCGTGCCGCCCACGCGGTCGAATTCGTGCTCCTGCAGCACCCGCAGGAACTTCGCCTGAAGCGAGAGCGCCAGTTCTCCAATCTCATCCAGAAACACCGTGCCTCCCTGGGCGAGTTCCAGCTTGCCTTTCTTCTGCGCCACAGCCCCGGTGAATGCGCCTTTTTCATGGCCGAACAGTTCGCTCTCGAGGAGGTGTTCGGTCAGCGCCGCGCAATTCACGGCGACGAACGGACCAGCGGCTCGCGCGCTTTGCCGGTGCAGCGCTCTCGCCACCAGTTCCTTTCCCGTGCCGCTTTCGCCCAGTATCAGTACGGTGGTATCGCGCGGCGCCAGACGCTCGATCGCGCCCCGCAGACTCCGCATGGCGGCGCTTTCGCCAATCAATCCACTCTCTCCCCTGTGGATCTGTTCCGAAAGAAGCGTATTCTGATTCCGTAGCGCCTCGACTTCCCGTACGTTTTCAATGGCCGCCCCGGCCAGCACGGAAACAGCGCTCAGGACCTCCGGCGCGCGCCCGGCTTCGTAGCGCCCGATGGACACTTGAATCGCTCCTGCAAGTTGCTGGCGAGCATAAACCGGGACCGCCATGAGCATCTGCTCCGCTTCCGAAACAAGTCCTTCACAGGCGAGCTTCCGGATCATATCGCCATCCATTCCTCTTCGCCGCGCTTCTTTTCCAAGCGATGCCTCGCCATCGCCCAACAGGATCATGCCGCCCCGGATGGGAAGCAGATCGCCGATCAGGCTGATGATCTGTTCTTCGAGAACCGCGATGGCGGCTTCTTGCGACGCAGAGGCGAGTGCGCGGAACAGGATCAGAATCGAACATGCGCGCAGCAACGGAGGAGGAGTGCTGGTTTCCGTGGCGTTCAATTGCCGGGCCCGAAACACCAGATCCGTCTGGCCGATCTCGATCTGATCGCCATCGTGAAGCTCCTGCGAAGCGGTACGCAAGCCGTTCACGAACGCTCCGCGCCCGGGACTCAGCTCGATCAAATGCCAGCCGGAGCGGGCTCGTCGAATCGCGCAATGGTGATGGGCAATACCGGGATCAGAAAGCTGCAGCGAGCAGGAGGCGGAAGCGCCAATAACGAAATCGTTATCCGCGAGCGAATAGCGGTTACCGGTCAGAGGACCGCTCAGAACCACGATCTCCACGCCGACCGTCTCAGGCATGTTCGATCAAGCATACACGTGCGGGGAAGGGCAGGGGGCGACCTGCCCCCCCATCACGTCGTTGCGCCATTGTTCAGTCTGCCTTTGTCGTCAGTGCAACCGACGCAAGATGCTGTTTGTGGCTGGACTTCACCGGATACACATACTCGTCGTACGGCGTCCGGACCTCATTCAGTATGCAGCCGGATTCGCTGCAACGGAACAGCAGGCGCGGTTTGTTGTAGTCCTCACGCCGGACGTCGCCCGGAATCGCGATACTGAGCGCGCCCTTCCTGGTCTCCTGGTTTCGAATAAGGATCAGCCCGTTGACGCTGGCGCGTGATGTATCTACACGGTATGCGCCCGCCGGCAGCGTGACCCCTCCGAACTGGAAATCGAATGGAACGTTGGCGAACGTCAGATTCTGCGCCATGGCGGAGCTGCCCATCAGCAGCGCGGTCGCGGTAAAAGTAATCAGATTTGTCATCATTTTCATGTCTGGCCTCCTTTTCAGGCTCGCGACGTAAGAATGCACCCGGCGGGCCTCGCCTCGAGAGAGGGGGCAATGCTGAAAACAGAGCACTTGGCGCTTCCGATTTGCCGCCCATGAACCTTTGAGTTCACCAATGATGAACCGCAGGGTTACGAGCGGGTTCTGAAGCCACATGCGCAATGGCGAGTTGCGTGCGTACCCGCCCTTTATGAAGCGCTGTTCCATGACGGAGCAGTTGGCCGCCTCGCCGCTATGGCCCGTCGAGCCCGACAAATGGGCCATCTACAGAGAGGTGCTGAAGATGGCGGAGCAGCGGCGCATCCCTTTCGCGGTCGGCGGGGGGACAGCCACTATGGTCTATACGGGCCGGCCGCGGCAATCGAAAGACATCGACTTGTTTCTTCCCCCGGACCGCCGCGAGCAATTGATTCAGGTGACACGCGAATGCGGCCTGCAGGACCTCTACGATGAGCAGCCGTATGATCGCGCCTGGATTTACCGGGCTCACGACGGCGCTGCAATTGTGGACATCATCTGGTCCATGGCGAATTACCGCAGTCAGGTGGATGCTGCCTGGATTGAGGATGGGCCGGAAATCGAACTGGATGGCGTCCGCGTCCACCTCGTTCCCGCCGAAGAGACGCTATGGTGCAAGCTCTACATCCTTCAGCGGGATCGCTGCGACTGGCCCGACGCTTTCAACATTTTGCACACGGTAGGGCCGGAACTCGATTGGGAACGCGTAATCTGTCGGCTCGAAGCAGACACGCCGCTTCTCGCGGGCGTGCTGTCCGTGTTCGCGTGGCTTTGTCCGGACCGTGCCCGGGATCTGCCCCGTTCGCTCTGGTCGCGCCTGAAAGTGGAATACCCTCCCCCTTCGACCGACGGGAGCGCCGGCGACCGCGTACGTCTGCTGGACAGCCGGCCATGGTTTGGGCCCGAAGTGCCTGGGCCGGAAAGGCTCAGCCCCGAAGTGCTTTCTTCAGGAAAGGTTTGTAAATGCTGATTGGAACCATGAACCATCCCGAACACCGCATCACCGATGACATCGAGTGGATGGCCGACTTGGGAATGGAGTTTATAGATCTTACGCTCGAGCCGCCCGGGGCAGCTTCGTGGAACGTCAAGCCCCACGAAATCCAGCGCGCGCTCGCCCGCCGCAATATGGCGGTTGTCGGGCATACGGCATGGTATCTGCCGCTCGCGAGTGCGATCCCGGAAATCCGCAAAGCCGCGGCTGCTGAATTGCGCCGTTGCCTCTACTGCTTCAGCGAAATCGGCGCAAAGTGGATGAATATTCATCCCGACCGTAATACGCCCTGGCACGATCGCAGATTCTTCATCGAAGGGAACCTCGCGTCGTTTGAGGAACTGATGCCCGACGTTGAAAAGTCAGGCGTGGGCCTGATGATCGAGAATCTGCCGGGCGACTATAATTCGGCGCCGCAATTGGGCGATCTGCTTGGCCGCATGCCGTCGCTCGGCCTCCATCTCGACATCGGGCACGCGAACCTGCAGGTCCCGCAAAACACAACAGGCGAAATCCTCGCTGCCTGGGGCGATCGCCTGCGGCACGTGCACCTGCACGACAACAAAGGCGGTCATGCGGACCTGCACATGCCTCTGGGTACTGGAACCGTCGATGTTCGTGCAGCCGTTCGGGCCCTCCAGTCCTGTCATTACGATGGCACAATCACGCTCGAGGTATTCACGCCGGACAAGCATCATCTGCTCTACAGCCGCGACGTGCTGCGGAAGTTGTGGGATGAGGCGCTCGATGAATCGATCTCCCGCAAAGCCGCGGGCGACCTCGTTGAGGCCGAGGTCTCCTGACGTTCTGCTCAGGGCCTCAGCGACGGCGACGTCGCCGACCGATATCGTACATGTGGTTTGGCTCGCTCGAACGAGGCGTAGCTGATGGCTTATGTGTTTCGAGCACAACACTTTCATTGCACTGACGAAGCCCGAGGCGCTTGCGGTCCTGGATGCCTAGCGCATAGCCCGCCGCGTACGTCTCCGATGGCTTCAGATACCGGCGGTCCGCAGGGATGAACTCGAGGGCGTCATAGTACCCTGTTCGCCAGTCAAGGCTCTCCGCCGGGTCAGCGGCGAGCTTGAACTGTGGGAAGCGGCCAGCGCCGTCGGCAAAGATCGTGCTCTTCGCGCCGTTGCAAACCGTAGCCACAAAAAGCCGGTGCTCCGAATCCTCGCCCACGGATTCCACTTCCAGTTCGCGATGCTCCACGAACCGGCTGTAGTGACGATAGGTGGCAAACGGATAGAACGTCAGGCGCACCAGCGTGCCCGGTTGCGGGTTAGTGGGGTCAGCGGCCGGAACGGCCACTACCCAGCCACCCGTCGGCGCGGGAGTGCTGGTTTCGTGTCAGCGGGCGCGAGAACCTTCACGGCCAACTCCAGTTATTGATTTTATTCTGGCGGAGAGAGAGGGATTCGAACCCTCGATAGAGTTTCCCCTATACACGCTTTCCAAGCGTGCGCCTTCAACCACTCGGCCATCTCTCCGAAGCGTTCCGCCCGGGCGGGCGAAACCTCAGAGTAACATGCTGAAACGACTCGCTTGGGACGCTTGCAGACTACCGGCCACGAATCCCGCCGCCGCCCGACATACCGCCGCTCGGTCGAGCCATCCCGCCGCCACCTGCAGGCGCAGCAGGCGCCGCGGCGCCACCGCTGAAGCCGCCGCCGCGTGACAAAGCGCCGCCACCAGGGTCCCCGCGTGAGAAGCCGCCGCGTGGTGAGAAGCCGCCACGTGAGAAACCGCCGTTCTCACCGGCCATGGCTCCGTTCGCCGTACGCGAGGAGATCGCATTGGCGCTTGGCGATACAGGTCGAAGCGCGGCCGAATTGAACCCGCTTCCACGGCTAAAGCCTGCGCCTCCGCTGCCGGTCACGCTTCGTCCATTGATCGGTCTGCCAATCAGGCCCGCGGTCCGGGCTCCGGCGCCGCCATACCAATAGCGACCAGTCGGCATGTACACCGAATTGATGACCAGCGGGCTATAGAACCCGTATCCGAACGGGCTGAATGCAAATCCGTTCAGCGGCATATAGGTATACATGCCGAAGTAAGGATTGAAGTACCACCCGCCGCCGAACATCGGGTTGGCCCAGGGAGATCCTCCCAAATAACTGCCGCTCCAGAGCGAACTCCCGGAGCCGCTGTTGGCGAGCATCCGCGCGGACGACAGGTTGGCCGCCGAAACCACGGCTGATCGGTCACGCGCCCAGATGTAGTTGTCGTCCGCTGCTGTTTTGTCATCGAACTTATCGGTCACCAGCGCCGCCGTCAGGAACACTTCGTGCCCATCTTTCACGGTCGCCCGGTTGTCGCCCGCATGAACCTTCGCCTCGCCCTTGAACACGCGCACCTGAGCCGGATCCGTCGTGATCTCGAGCAGTCCGTCCTTCACCGGTTCGATCTCATAACTCTTGAAGATCACCGTAACGGCGGGATTCTTGTATTTCCCTTCGTCGCCCGGCTGTGCGTCGGTCTCGAGCGTCGCGCTGCCGGAGACCAACTCCACCCGCGTGCTCGCGAGCCGGTTATCCAGCATCCGCAGCGAGCTGTTCTCGCCTATGCGTAGAAATACGCCTGGCGTGAGCAACACCTCGGCCCGGCCACGTGCCGTCCGCAGCACGCTTTTTTCTTTGATCTCATCGAAGTGGCCAGGCTTGCTGTTTACCTGGACGCCGTCGATCGAAACGTCTCCCTGGTAATAGTGGAGCGTGCCGGAGTGAGCCGAAACAACCATCTGCGCCGGGGCCGATACTGCAGCCGCGGCAAGCAGGACAGCCGACGTGGCGATGCGCATGGAGAAACCTCTGTGGAAATGATCCCGCCCGCGCAGGCAAATGTCAAACCTTCAAAGGCGGACTACCTTTTTTAACCCGCGGCCTTTCAGCGCGTTGCGCGTGTCTACTATCAAGGGTGCGTTTTCGATCAATGCGGCATAGTCGAACGCCTTGTGGTCCGTAACCACAACGGCGCAGTCCGCGTCCGAAACCTCCGCCGGATCCACAGCGCTCAACGTCTCACCTTCCAACTCGAGCGTCGGGACATACGGATCTGAAAAGCGAACCACCGCGCCCCGCCGCTTCAGCAGATGCATGATGTCGAGCGCTGGCGATTCGCGTACATCGTCGATATCACGCTTATAAGAAACCCCGAAAATGTGAATGGTCGAGCCCTTCACCGGCTTCCCCACGTCATTCAATGCGTTCTGGATTTTCGACACCACGAAATGCGGCATCTGGCCATTGATGTAACCGGCCAGCTCGATAAACCGCGCCTCAATCCCGGCCTGCTTGGTCTTCCACGAAAGGTAGAACGGATCGATCGGAATGCAGTGTCCCCCAAGCCCCGGCCCGGGATAGAACGGCATGAAGCCGAAGGGCTTGGTAGCGGCGGCCTCAATCACTTCCCAGACATTGATCCCCATCCCATCGCACATCACCGCGATTTCGTTCACCAGCCCGATGTTGATCATGCGGAAAGTGTTTTCGAGCAGCTTGACCATCTCGGCCACCTGCGTTGAACTCACCGGGACTACCCGCTCGAGCGCCTGCGAATAGAACAACCGGCCAAGCGCCGTGCACGCTTTGGTCGTCCCGCCCACTACTTTCGGGATATTCTTCGTCTGATAGTGCGGGTTGCCCGGGTCAACGCGTTCGGGCGAAAAGCACAGAAAGAAATCCTCGCCGCATTTCAGCCCGGACTTCTCGAGCATCGGCAGGACCAGCTCGTCGGTGGTGCCCGGGTATGTCGTCGATTCCAGAATCACCAGCATCCCCGGATGCAGGTACTTCGCGATCTCCTCGCAGGCCGACACGATGTAGCTCATGTCAGGGTCTTTGGTCTTGCGAAGCGGTGTCGGCACGCAGATGTTGATGGTGTCGAGCTCACTGATGGCGGAAAAGTCCGTCGTGGCCCGGAGCTTGCCGCCCTCGACCAGTTGCGCGACCGCCTTCGTCGGAACGTCCCCGATATAGGATTCACCGGCATTCAGCCGGGCCGTCTTGGCCTCGCTGAGATCGATTCCAGTAACCTCAAACCCGGCTTCGGCGTACTCGACCGCCAAAGGCAGACCCACGTACCCGAGCCCCACCACGCCGACGCGCGCGCGTCTCGACGAGATTTTGTCCGCCAGCAGTTCCGATGTGGTCTGGGCCGGCGTCGTCACGGTAGAAGAAGACATAAGAGGAATTAGCGTCTCATTTTCGCATGATGGAAAACCCCTTCGGCCACCAGGACCGCAGGACCAGTAAGGTGAATAGTACTGGCGCCCTCTCCATTACCAGCCGGCTCGAACCGGATTTGAAGCGCTCCAGCAGGCGTAAGGACCGTAACGGGCGGTTCCACCAGCCGGCGCGCCACCGCGGCCACCGCGGCGCCGGTGGACCCGGTACCAGAACTATTGGTCTCGCCCGCCCCCCGCTCCCAGAACCGCACATCAATCGCATGCGGCCCCTCGCGCCGGAGGAATGACACATTCGTACGCTTCGGGAATAGCGGATCCTTCTCGATTGCCGCCCCCAGCGCCCGCCAGTCGAAATCGAAATTCTCCACCGGGATAGCGCACTGGGGGTTCCCCGCATCCACCAGCACCGCATCTCTCTTCCGAACGCTGGCGTGGAGATCCAATACCCGGATCCGGCCCATGTTCATTTCGAATTGAAATTCGTCATCTTCCCGCGCCACCAGCCGCAGCGATTTGATGCCCGCGCCTGTCCAAATCCGGAATTCCTGCCGGTCCGCCCGCTCGCGCGCAAGCAATGCCGCAGCGCACCGGGTACCATTACCGGACAATTCCGGCTCACTGCCATCGGAATTAAACAACCGGATCGACGCGTCCCAGCCGTCTCCCCCCGTGCGGTCGACCAGCATCCACCCATCGGCGCCGACCCCCGTATAGCGATCGCAGATCGCGACAGCAATATCCGGAAGCCCGCTCCCCGGCGCATCTTCTATTGATGTCAACAAAAAATCGTTCTTCGCCCCGTGCAGCTTAGTGAAGGGGATTGTGATCGTTCCGATAGTAGATCTCCATAACCGGCTCGCCTTTCACGTAAATTCGCCGGCTCAGTTCATAATGCGGCCCGCGCAAGCTGGCCTTATCGACAATAGCCTGCGCCTCATCCCCGCCCGTCACCACCGCCCAGTCCGTCCACAGAAACAGATCCGGCCGCGATTTCACCATCGTCCATTGCGGATCGTTGTCCCCCGTCAACGTATCCCGCAGCGGTACCCCCAACTGCCGATAGAGCGCCGTCAGATGGCTGTAATTGCGGGTCAAAAAGGTCTCATGCGGTCCCGCTACGCTCTTTAAGAACGCCGCCGCCTCGCCCACCCACGCCCGCTCGGCGCGCGAATTCACTTCGGATTCCTGCCACGTGATCGGCGGTTTCGTTGGATGCAGCAGAAACGGCGCAAGCGGAATCAGCGCCAGAATCACCACCGCCACCGGCTTCAGCCGGTAAACCAGCGCTCCCGCCCCAATCGCCGCAAGTGGCAGCAGCGCGAGCGCATATCGCGTGTTGTACCAGCCGTGCGGCGGCAATTGCGGCACGAAAATCGGCACTCCCTCCGAGTGAACGCTCCATATATAGAAGAGAGGTGGAATCGCGGCCAGCAGCACCGGCCACCACGCTCGCCGGATCAGCGCCACCACCACGCCCGCCGCTCCCATCACCAGCCCCGGGATTCCGATCACCAGCCGCGCGGCTTCCCAAAAATATTTCGCTGCCAGTCTCCAGTCGCCCTTTCCCGGATACGGCGCTTTGCCCTGAATCGCCGCCGCCGACCACGGCCCCCGATAGAAATAAAGCGGGTCGTTGAAATACCACCAGTTGTGCGCCAGCCACAACACCGGCCCGAACCCCGCAATCGCGCAGAACAAAATCGCCTTCGCCCATCGTCCTCGCCCGCCCGCAAGCGCGATAAACCCCGCCACAAACGGCAACAGCAGCCAGCCTTCATATCGCGTCAGTGTCGCCGCGCAACCCGCAATCGACGCCCCCAGCAACGCGCCCCAACCGCGCGTCTCGCCAAACCGCACGGTGAAGTACACCAGCGCGAAAAATGCTGCAAAGAAGGCAGCCTCGGTCATCGGAATCGACCCCAGATACAGCGCGTTCGGATTCAAAAGGAACACGGCCGCCGCGGCCGCACCCGCCAGCGCATTCGAAAACTGCCTCCGTACAGCCGCGAACAGGAATGTCGCCCCCAGCGCCATGCATGCAGCGCTCGTGATCGCGCCGGCCAGTCCCGTTTGCCACAGCCAGTCGTTGCGCACCAGCGGCAGCATCAACAGATGCGGCAGCGGCAGCCATGTCGTTCCCAGTTGTGCCCACCCCGGCGTCTTCGAATCCACCACCCGCCGCGCAATGTCCAGATGCGCCTCCGCATCGCCGTAATAAAGAAGACTGCCGCTGCGCCAAACCCATCCGGCCGTGCTCGCCATCACCGCCGCGCATAGAATAAGACACGTCAGCGTCTCTGCCGCCGTCCGCGTCAGGCTTTTTCCTGTCGAAAGTGAGGTCTTTTTTGCGATGGCAGGTTGCATTCTGGAAGTACGCGGAATTCCGAACAATGGTTCAGCCATGATGCTGAAATCCAGTAAAATGTTGACACACATGAGGCTGTTGCTGCTCTTCTGCTCCGCCGCTGCGATCGCGGCAGCCGCGACCCCCCCGAACTCAGGCCCGAACTCGAGTGACGCTTCGGGCGAATTCTTCGAAATGAAGGTCCGCCCCGTGCTCGCCAATAAGTGCTACGGCTGTCACACGGACGCAAAAAGCGGTGGCCTCCAGCTCGATTCGCGCGAGCACGTTCTCAAAGGCGGCAACTCCGGCCCTGCCATTGTCCCCGGCGATCCCGATCACAGTCTCATCATCCAGGTTCTCCGCCACACGCATCCCCGCATCAAAATGCCCCCGGGAGGCCAACTTCCGGATGACGAAATCAACAATATCGCCACATGGATCAAAGCTGGCGCCACATGGCCCGCCGGACCCGCCAAAGCCCCGGGGTATGTCATCACCGAAGCCCAGCGCAATTTCTGGTCGTTCAAGCCTGTCGTCGAACCAAAGCCGCCCGCCGTCCATGACTCGAAGTGGGTCCGGAACGATATCGACCGGTTCGTCCTCGCCAAACTTGAAGCCAAAGGCATCGCTCCCGTGCGCGCCGCAGACCGCCGTACGCTCCTCCGCCGTGCGTATCTCGATCTCACCGGCCTGCCGCCCTCATCCGAAGAAGTCGATGCCTTCACGCGCGATAAATCCGCCGACGCTTTCGCCAAAATCGTCGATCGCCTGCTCGCCTCTCCGCGGTACGGCGAGCGCTGGGGCCGCTACTGGCTCGACGTCGCCCGCTACTCGGACGACAAGCTGAATTCCACTATGGATGAGCCCTACCCCGATGCCTTCCGCTATCGCGACTGGGTCATCGCGGCATTCAACAACGACATGCCGTACAACCAGTTCGTCAAAGCGCAGATCGCGGGCGACCTCATGCCGGACAAAGATAAGTATGAGGCGGGCCTCGGCTTTTACGCGCTCAGCCCCGAGTTTCAGGATGATCGCGTCGATGCCACCACGCGCGGTTTCATGGCCCTCACTGTCGCCTGCGCTGACTGCCACAACCATAAATACGACCCCATCCCCCAAAGCGATTACTATTCGCTGCTCGGTATCTTCAACAACACGAAGCTTGGTGAAGCGCCGCTCGCCCCGAAAGACGTCGTCGACCGCTACAAGGCCGCCAAAAAGAAGATCGATGACAAACAAAAGCAGATCGATCAATTTCTGAAAGTCCAGAGCGACGGTCTCAGCGAGATCCTGGCCTCACACACCGCGGATTACATGCTGGCCGCTTCGGGCGACAAGCCGGACGCAAAGCTCGACCAGGAAACCATCGAACACTGGAAAAAGTACCTCGCCTCTCCAGAGAAGGATCACCCGTATCTGAAGCCCTGGTTCGCGGCCAAAACCGCCGACGAGCGCGCCAGGGCGGCCCAGGATTTCCAGACCCTGATCCTTTCCATCAACGATGAAAAGAAACTCGTCGATGAAAAGAACCACATCACGCTCGGCCTTAACCCCGATCGCCGGGAATTGAGTCAGGCCAATCTCGTCTCGCTTGAGCGCGATCGCTTCGTCGCCTGGGAAGATTTGTTCAGTGATAAAAAGGGAATCCTCCACTACGGCGACGGCAAAATCGATCGCTTCCTGTCTGGACAATGGAAGGATCGTCTCGAAACTCTCCACGCCGAACTCGCCGCCGATAAGAAGGCCCTTCCCGAACAGTATCCGTTCCTGCAAATCATCGAAGACAAGCCGAAGCTCACGGAACAACACCTCTGGATTCGCGGCGATAAAAACAACCCGGGCGAGCTCACGCCGCCGCATTTCGTATCCATCCTGAGTAAGGGCGAGCCGACGCGCTTCACCCATGGCAGCGGCCGTCTCGATCTCGCCGACGCGATCATTGATCCCACCAATCCGCTTACCGCGCGGGTAATGGTGAATCGCATATGGCAGCATCATTTCGGGCAGGGAATCGTCCGTACGCCCAGCAACTTCGGCGCACTGGGAGATCGCCCCTCCGACCCTGAACTGCTCGACTATCTTGCCGCCGAATTCGTCAAAAACGGCTGGTCGATCAAAAAATTGCAGCGCATGATCATGCTTTCAGCCACTTACCAGCTCAGCGCCGAAAATGATCCCAAAGACGCCGCGGCCGACCCCGAAAACCGGCTCTCCTGGCGCTTTAACCGCCAGCGTCTCGACGCCGAAAGCCTGCGTGACGATATTCTCTTTGCGGCCGGCAAGCTCGACCTGAAAGAGGCCGGCCTTGCGGAGCATTTCTCGGATAAGAACGATCGCCGCACCGTTTACTGCTTCGTCAGCCGCCGCAAGCTCGATCCCGCGCTTGCGCTCTTCGATTTTCCCAATCCCATCAATACGAGCGAGCAGCGCATCGCCACCAACGTGCCTCTGCAGCGCCTTTACTTCATGAACAACGAGTGGGTGATTACGCAATCGAAGGCATTCGCGCAGAGGCTCGAAGCGCGTGACGATTCCAAACGCATCGACGAAGCCTATCGGCTTCTCTTCCAGCGCGCGCCGGAGCCGGAAGAAAAGCAACTCGGGCTGGCTTTCCTTAAAGAAAGTGGCGGCGCGCCCGAAGCAAAATCGAAAGCCTGGGCCGAGTACGCCCAGACCCTGATCACTTCCAACGAATTTCAGTTTATGGACTAAGACATGATGACGCGACGCGACTGGCTCAACACAATGGGAACGGGCTTCGGGATGACGGCTTTCGCCGGCATGCTCGGCGCCACAACGAACGCGAATCCTCTCGCGCCCAAAGCGCCGCACTTCAAACCGCGCGCAAAGAACGTAATCTTTCTTTTCCTGAACGGCGGCCCGTCGCAGGTGGATACCTTCGACCCCAAGCCGATGCTCGATAAATATAACGGCAAGCCCATTCCCGCGGGCAATCTGAAAACCGAGCGCAAGACCGGCAATCTCCTGAAATCGCCCTTCGAATTCAAGCACTATGGCGAAAGCGGCATCGAAGTCAGCGAGATCTTCTCCAAACTCGGCAGCCGCATCGACGATTGCTGCGTCATCCGCTCCATGTACACGGACCGCCCCAATCACGAGCCGTCGTTGCTCCTGATGAATTCGGGCGATAAATTTACTGGCCGTCCTTCGATGGGCTCCTGGGTTACTTATGGCCTGGGCACCGAAAATCAGAATCTGCCCGGCTTCATCGTCATGTGCCCCGGCTTTCCGGTCATCGGCCCACAACTATGGGCCTCTACGTTTCTTCCCGCCGTCTATCAGGGCACTTACATTCCAAATAACGAGAAAACACCGGACAAGCTCGTTCAGTTCATTCGCAATCCCGAGTTATCCCCCACCGAGCAACGTCGCCAGCTCGACTTGCTTGGCAAGCTGAACGAAATCAACCTTCGCCGCTCCGGAGGCGATCCCGAACTAGAAGCCAGCATCCAGTCGGCGGAGATCGCCTATCGTATGCAATCCGAAGCGCCGGAGGTTTTCGACATCTCGAAAGAATCCGAAAAAGTCCGCGCGCGCTACGGCGATACCGACTTCGGCCGGGGCTGTCTCATGGCCCGCCGCCTCGTCGAAAAGGGCGTCCGCATGGTGCAGGTCTACTTCGGCAACTTCCAGCCCTGGGACAATCATGACGACATCATGATCCACCGCAAGCTGGCTCATGATGCCGATCCCGCCATCGCGGCTCTGCTCGAAGATCTGAAGGTCGCCGGTCTGCTCAATGAAACTCTCGTCATCATCAGTGGCGAGTTCGGTCGCACCCCCGTCGTGGAAGTCAGCGGTCTGGTAAAGGTGCAGAACGGACGGGATCACAACAGCGCAGGCTTTTCCCTGGTCCTCGCCGGCGGCGGCGTGAAAGGCGGCTACGTGCACGGCGCCACTGATGATTTCGGATTCAAGGCCGTGGAAAGTCCGGTCCACATCCACGACCTTCACGCCACGGCTCTCCATCTCCTGGGCCTCGATCATACGAAGCTGACATATCGCTATAGCGGTCGCGATTTCCGCCTCACGGACGTCGCTGGCAACGTGGTCCACGAAATCATCGCCTGAGCCACAGATGCACACAGATGAAACCCTGTTTTTTATCTGTGTTGATCTGTGTGAATCCGTGGCCTGAATCGGGTTTTTCAACTCCCTGTTAAACCCGCCATGCGAGCATGAAAGGTAGCGCACAGGCGGCCACTCGGGCCGCGCGTTGTGCGCGGTTCAAAAAACGAATGTCTCCGGCAGCCCGGCCCCAGCGTTTCCAAAGCCTTCGCACCGCGGACTTCACCGAGTCCGTCATCCGTGAAATGACGCGTCTCGCCGTGCGCCACAATGCCGTCAACCTCGCGCAGGGCTTCCCCGATTTCCCCGCGCCTATCGATCTGAAAGAGGCTGCCATTGACGCCATTCGCGCCGATTACAACCAGTACGCCATCACCTGGGGAGTGAGGCCCTTTCGCGACGCCATTGCCGCGAAGTATCTGCGCACTTACTCGCTTGAAGTCGATCCCGAATCCGAAATTACCGTCGTCTGCGGCGCAACTGAGGGCATGATCGCGTCGCTCCTCGCCACCATCAATCCCGATGACGAAGTCATCGTCTTTGAGCCGTTCTACGAAAACTACCACCCCGACACGTTGTTATGCGGCGCGCGCCGCGTACTGGTCCGGCTGCGCCCGCCTGACTGGAACTTCGATCCGGCCGAACTCCGCGCAGCTTTTTCGCCGCGCACCCGAGCCATCATCATCAACACGCCGAACAACCCCACAGGCAAAGTATTTACGCGTGACGAACTCACTTACATAGCCTCGCTCTGTCAGGAGTTCGATGTCCTCGCCATAACCGATGAAATCTACGAGCACATCACGTACGATGGCCATCGGCACATTCCGATGATCACGCTCCCCGGGATGCGTGATCGTTCCGTGCTCATCAACAGCATGAGCAAGACATTCTCGGTTACCGGCTGGCGCGTGGGTTGGGTGATCGCGTCCTCTGCGATAACGGATAGCATACGAAAAGTTCACGATTTCCTTACTGTGGGCGCGGCTGCTCCCCTTCAGCACGCAGGAATACTAGCGCTTCAATTGCCCGACCAATACTTCCAATCCGTCGCGCAGGAATACGATTCCCGGCGAAAAATATTGCTCGAAATACTCCGCCAGGTTGGATTCCGCTGTAACCTCCCACACGGCTCGTACTATGTTATGGCTGAATATGGTGACATAAGCCACAAACCCGACCGGCAATTTGCTATGGAACTTATTGAATCTTACGGCGTCGCTGCTGTACCTGCTTCCAGCTTTTATCTCGGAGTTTCGGAAATTCTACAAATCCGCTTCTGTTTTTGCAAGAAATATGAGACTCTTATGGCTGCGGGACGAAATTTGTCAAAGATTGCCGGTCTTCCACGCGCCTGAATTCCGGTGTCGCTTTCACTCCTCCAGGAGGCGATAGGAATGTTGCCCAATTTCTTGTTAGAAGAATCAACCGTAAGAGAGTCCGGCGAGAGTCTTGCGTTCGACCTCGACGATCACAGCAGTGACAATCTGCTGCTAACCCTCGGCATCACCCATGCTGTCGAGCAGGAGAGTATCGACGTGGAGATCGTGGGCTCGCATGATGGCGAGACCTGGTCTCCGAAACCGCTGGCCTCGTTTACGCAAAAGTTTTACTGCGGTACATATCAGACCATCCTTCCGCGCTCTTCCTACAAGTACGTGAAGGCCATCTGGCGTATGCACCGCTGGGCTCGCGGCGGCTCACGGCCGTTTTTCAGGTTCTATCTCTTCGTTCAGCCGGCCCGTGCCCGGGCTCTCGCTGGCGCTGCCTGATCGGGTGGTGGTGCTTTAGCACCACCTCGTCCCTCGACTCACTCGCAAGTTTTTCGTTTTCAGGCGTTTAGCCTTTGGCGCGCGCCTTGCATTTTCTCTTCGCGAGGAACGTCATGAAAACGAAATTCATTCTCGGTATTCTTCTCGCCAGTTCCGCTCTGTTTGCCGGCCCGCGCATCTCAATCGGAGTCGGCATCGGAGTCCCTGTCGCTCCGCGTTATTACGTTGCGCCTGCTCCCGTTCCGGCTTATTTCCCGCCCGTGCCTGTGGCCGTGCCCGCCTATGTGGCGCCGGCTTACTTTCCACCGCCGGCGTATGTGGCGCCTGGCCCCGGCTATAGCTGGGTTGCCGGCTGTTGGTATTTCTCGGGCGGACGCCGGCTCTGGCGTTCCGGGTACTGGGCGGCGCCACGAGTTCACGTCTATGCCGGACGCGGATGGCGCTATCGCCGTTAAGACGCCACGGGAGGACCTGCGCGATACAGGTCCTCTCGTCCGTAATTCTCTGTAATTCACGGAAACTGTCGAGCGAATTTGGCGCAACCTGAACAGGGCTATGCGGGCTCTAACTTTGTTCAGGTAAATGAGCCTCAACAGACGAGCGTTCCTGATGTCCACCCTTGCGCCACTTGCCCTCGTGACGCCGCTGGTGGTACCCGAAATTCTCCGCGCCCAGACTGAGGACCATGAGTCCGCCAAAGGCAACTCGGACGAACAGAACGAGCCGGTTTTCGATGTCCGCGACGGCATCATCCCGCCCAAAGTCATCCATCAGGTAAGCCCGAAACCCAATTCCGGCGCGGATGGGTTTCGCATTAGCGGCGTCGTCCTGATCGGCCTCGTCGTCAGCTCTCACGGTCTCCCGGTTAATGTCCACGTCGTCCGGTCGGTCGATAAGGACATCGACCAGAGCGCTGTCGAGGCCGTCCGGGAGTGGCGCTTCGAACCGGCGCACAAGGGCGACAAGCCTGTTGCGGTCAGACTCACTATCGAGATCCGTTTTCACGACGTCTGATTCCCTGTAAGACTTCTCAGCCCCGCGCCCGCCCTGCCCCGGGCGCCTCCGGGCTCGCGCGGGACGTTGCGCATCGCGGTTGATTCGTCGCTGCTCTTCCGTAAGAGCGCGGTGAAGCAAATCCAGCTCTGATACTGTACCCCGTGAGCCACAGACCATTTTTTCGCCGGTTCTATGTCTCCCACGCCCCGACAGCCACCCACTCGCGCATACTTCTTTACCGTTCCAGCGTTCGGCTTCCGGATTTTGCTCCGAGCCGTTTCAGAACCTCGACTATCTTGCCTGCTCGACCTCCGTTCGTCGGGCCATGATTTCGGCGACTATTCCCATCCAGGCGCGCGCCTCGCGCGAGCCGTACAAGCGCGCGAGCCGTATAAGCGCGCGAGCCGTATAAGATGGAGTCGCTCTTCTCCCGAGCCGCCTTTCATCATGTCTTCCGAATTCGCCTTTGAAATGGCCACGTCCGCGATCCGCTTCGGCGCCGGCGCCACTCGCGAGTGCGGCGCGGATCTCGCCGAACTCGGCGCTCGCCACGTCCTCGTTTTCACCGACCCGACGCTGCGCAAGCTCCCGCCCGTCGCCACGGTTCTCGAGTCGCTCGATGCGGCGGGTGTTGCGTCGGCTCTTTTCGACCGCGTCCGAGTCGAGCCCAGCTCGGATTCCGTTCACGAAGCCATCAAATTCACCCAAAACACTCCGTATGACGCAATCGTCGCCGTAGGTGGCGGTTCCAGCATCGACACCGCGAAAATCGCAAATCTCTTTGCCTGCTGGCCCGCCGATTTCCTGGATTACGTGAACCAGCCCATCGGCAAGGGTAAGCCTGTCCCAGGCCCCGTCAAGCCGCTCATCGCAATTCCCACCACCGCGGGTACGGGGAGCGAGACCACCGGCACCGCCATTTTCGATTACAAGCCTCTTCACGCGAAGACCGGCATCGCGCACCGGCGCCTGAAGCCGATGCTGGGAATCGTCGACCCGGAAAACACCGCGTCGCTCCCGCCGGCCGTGGCCGCGTCTTCCGGACTCGACGTCCTCTGCCACGCGATTGAATCCTATACCGCCATTCCCTTCACATCCCGCCCGCGTCCGGAGCGGCCCATTATGCGGCCGGCCTACCAGGGCGCGAATCCGATCAGCGATCTCTGGAGCCTCGAAGCGCTCCGTCTTACCGCCACTTATCTTCGTCGCGCGGTCGCCGATCCGTCGGACATCGAAGCCCGCTCCTCCATGCTGCTGGCTTCGTCATACGCGGGAATCGGCTTCGGCAATGCAGGCGTGCATCTGCCGCACGGAATGTCCTACCCTGTCTCCGGCCTGAACCGCCACTGGACCGCGCCCGGCTACATAACGGATCATCCGCTGGTGCCGCACGGTTTTTCCGTCATCCTCAATGCGCCCGCGGTTTTCCGTTTCACTGCATGCGCCAATCCCGAGCGTCACCTGAAAGCCGCGGAAGTTCTCGGCGCCGATACGCGCCGCGCCACTCCCGCCGATGCCGGCGCGATCCTCGCCGAACAACTGATCGCCATCATGCGAGACGTGAACGTCCCGAATGGTCTCCGCACGCTCGGTTACAGCTCATCCGATATCCCGGCTCTGGTCGAAGGCACGCTCCCGCAACACCGTGTCACCAAACTCTCCCCACGGAGTGCAGGCTCGGACGACTTGGCCCGCCTGTTCGAAGAGTCGATGGTGATCTGGTAGCCGGGGGCCATTGCCTCCGGCGTCACGTTCGATCAGCAAGACCTCGCCGCGCCAGCAGGGCAGAAATGGGTTTTCCTGTTTCCCATGGCAGATCAGCCGCACTGGGTAGACTCCCTGCGCAGTTGGTCGCACCCGGTTCGTAAGCGAACTCTCTCGGTTTCTTGTTGACGAACACGCTCGCGCGGCCTGTGAGGCGCTCTACCACTGCCCCGATACGCCCCCGCCGCCGTGTATGACGCCAGGAGTTCCAGGGCACTGGTCAGCGCCATCATCCCGGGCCTGCTGATGTTCATCGACTTGCTCGCCGCGGCCGGCACCGGGGCGGCAGGCGCTGCGGAAGAGCCTTAGGTGCCGCGGTTTAAAAGGCTGGCGTGGAGCCGTGACGCGAATCGGTGGCGGGATGTACCGCGTTGCGGGACACGAAAACACCGGAATTAAAGTGCGGGGATCGAAGTCCGTTGTTACCGCCGGTGGCCTGCTTGCCTGACTGAGCCGCGCGCCCGCCTCTCCTTCGCGATCGCGCGGCTCCGTCATCTTCGCAAAACTTCTAACTTAGTTGAGAAGCTCGTCTCCGCTTCATAAACAACCCGAGCGCGGAAATCCCGATGCCGAAAAGCACTACAGAACTCGGTTCCGGAACAGTCGAGCCGCCACCACCACCCCCAATGATGACGCCTCCGCTGGTCGTGCAATTCTTGCAGACCAGCGTCGTGGCCGCATTGGGTCCGAGGATTGTTCCGTTACCGAACGAATTCACTTCGGCGACCTGGTAGGCCGACGATGTGCCATGCGTGCCGGGATCGAAGAACAGATTGTGAGTCGCATCCCCGTTCACCGCGGGAATGCCCAACGTCGCGCCAACCGACGTTTGGCTATAGCCCGAAGAAGGAGCGCCCCCCACCGACGAAGCCGTTTGCGGCAGAAAACTATAGTAGTCGGAGTTGAACGCGCCGGCAAACGCGACGATTCCTCCGCCTGCATTCAGAAAATTGGCGATTGCCGTCGAATGCGCCGCAATATTTGCCGAGGTGGTCGCATTGTTATCGCAGCCTCCGCAGGAAGTATCTGAAGCAATAAGAAACGCGCTATACACGGACCTGTCGGACAACGAGTCCGTGACGTTCGAAGCGACGACCGGGTTGACGTTTACGAAGTTGGTGATACCTGCGGCCGTGAGGCCGCTGGTAAGTTCTCCTCCGGCATCCAGGACCAGGAACGGAAGCGACGAGCCATTTGCCGCAAACGTAGCGAAGGCGCTGATTTGCCCAACGCATCGGTGCTTTGATGAAAATCATCATCATGGCCGGTCAACGCGATGTTTCCTGCAAATGCAGGCAAGGCTCTGTTGGCCGCTTCGAACACCTGGCAGCGGCGACCAATCGGTTGTGCCGTGCACAACGGAAGCGTCCGGGCAGGAGGCGGAGATTGGGTCGAGGCTCCAGCATCGCCGCCGCAAAAATGACAAATTTCTCGCGACCCGGGTCGGCCGCCGGAGCCCTCGCGAATCGCCGCTCGTCGGACTCCGCTATTACTTCGTGATCACGCCGCAGGCGATTCGATCGCCCGCGTTGCCCGACGGATCACTCTTCAAGTCGTCCGCTTTTGCATGGATGATCAGCGCCGTTCCCCCGTTCGCGAACACGGAATTTTCGCCGTCGCCCAGCGTTGCATTCGGATCGAGCACGGTCAGCTTCGCCGTACCGTTCTGCTTCACCGTGATGTTCCGCATATCACCGGCGTGCGGCTTGGGCGATTCGGTGTTGTTAATACCGTGATGTGCTTTCGTGGGATTGAAGTGACCTCCCGCGCTGGTAAACCCGGGGGCTTCGCACTTCGCATTCTGATGAATGTGAATCGCGTGTTCGCCCGGCGGCAGGCCTTTCAGGTTGAGCGAAATCTTCAGGCCGTTCCCTCCCGAACCGTCGGAAATTTTGGCGGTTCCGACGTCCTTACCCGAGGCGTCCTTCAACTCGACGGTCACTGGCTTGTTCGCGGCGAATAGCGCGGGTCCGAAAAATCCTGTCATGGCCAGAGCCAATAAGCGTTTATTCATGGCTGCTCCTCTCTGAAATCGATTCAAGTATAATCCGCCGAAAATTACACGTGGGCTTCGGCTGCGCCGCCGGGCGGCTGCCCGCCGTGGGCAGTCACCAGGCTCTTTCTTATGCTTTTCAATAACTTGGCCATACAGCGCTGGGCGGGTCAGCTATCATTCTCACGCAGCAGCTCACATGGCTACCACCGCTCAATTCCTCGCCAATCGGCAGAATGCCGCACGGTCATCCGGTCCTGTCACGGCCGCAGGGAAAACCCGGGTATCTCAAAACGCCACCAAATTCAGCTTGTTCTCCGTCGCCAACTTCGTCTGCCCGGAAGAACACGACATCTTTAATGAGTTCGAATCCGGCTATCTCGCCGAACTCTCGCCCGTCACTCCCCTTGAACAGACCCTCGCCCGCGAAATCATCCACGCAGCATGGCGTCTCCGCCGCTGCGCCAGTCTCGAAATCGCCCCTCCGGAAAACCTCACGGACGAAGAACTCGACCGCCTCCAGACGTCCATCGACCGCGCCCGTGCCGCGGCCCAGCGCACCTTCCACCGTTCTCTGAAAGAACTGCGCCGCCTCGAGGCCGAGCGTCTCTATGCAACCTGTGTTGCGGGCGTACCCGCTACAACACAAATCCTCGAACCCGCAGCGGAAAATTCTGCAAAACAAACCCAATCCGAGCCGGCGAAAACCGCCTCAATCCCCCGCGGCGCCCCCTGCCCATGTAAATCAGGTGAGAAATACAAGCGCTGCTGCGGCAAAAATGCGCCTCCGGTGCTCAACCCGCGGGCGGCATAGGCATCGGAAATAAACTCGCCAGGCCGTTGCCCGCCACAAGTGTGCTTTTGCCCGGGTCCGATCCCTTGCGGCTGTTTCCGTTTGACACTTTCCGTTCCTTTCGGCGCGTTGGTACCTTTTTCCGGGCGGTTCGCGTCACTGGCGCTACACTGAAGGTCTACGGAGTCACTGTTCTGATGCTTTTCCGCACTGTCGCGGCCGCTTTCGGCTGCGCGGTCCTCTCGTTGTGTCCTCTTTTCGCCGCTGAACTCGAACCCCCGCGCGCCGGTAAAGTCGAAATACTCAAGGCGAGCGAGGTGAAACCCGGCATGAAAGCCATCGCCTGGACGGTTTTCCAGGGCGATATTCCGGAACCGGTCCCGATTGAAATCATCGGTTCCTGGAAAAACATGTGGGGTCCCGGTCAGGACGTCATTATCGGCAAAATGGGTGGCAAAGCCGAACGCACCAACGTCGCGGGCGGCATGAGCGGGAGCCCCGTTTACATCGGTGGCAAACTCATCGGCGCGGTCGCGCTGCGTCTCAGCACCTTTTCGCCAGACGCCATCTGCGGCATCACCCCGATCGAAAACATGCTGGAAATCAACGAGTTCGATAAAACGCGCCCTGCCGACGCCCGAACCCCGGACCACCCCGTGCGCAATCAGCAGCGCGCCTCCGCGGCTCCGAACCAGCTCCTCGCCAATGTAATGGCCGCGGGCGCCTCGCCGCGCATTCTCGAACAGCTTCCCGGAATGCAGCCCATCGCCACCCCGCTGCTCTTTTCCGGCTTCTCCGATCGCGTTCTCGAATCCTTCTCTCCCATCTTCAATCAGCTCGGCGTCACCGCGGTCCAGGGCGGAGCCGGAGGGGACCTGCGATCGAACAAACCCGCCCCCGGCTGGCAAAACGCCCTTCAGCCCGGTCAGACCATTGCGGGCGTCCTCGTCTCGGGCGATATGGACGTTACCGGCCTCGGCACCGTCACTTATAACGACGGCAAGCGCATTCTCGCATTCGGCCACCCCTTCTTCAACATCGGCCCGGTCGATATGCCGATGAGCAAGGGCGAGGTTCTCATGGTGCTCGGCTCCTCCTATCAGCCGAACAAAATCGCCAACGCTACCGCCATTGTCGGCGCTCTCCATCAGGACCGCCACAGCGGCATCATGGGCGTTCTCGGCGACGAAGCTCCCATGATCCCCGTCTCCGTCAAAGTTCGCTCCCTGGGCCTCAACAACACGGTCCGCGCGGAGCGCACGTACCACTTCAACGTTTTCGAGCAGCAGAAGTGGACCCCCTATCTCATGATGATGACGCTGTATAACGCGCTCAGCGGAATCAACGAATCTGTCGAGGAGGCCACTTACCGCCTCTCCGGTCACGTGAATCTCGCGGGCGGAAAACAGCAGCTCAATCTCACCACCATGCAGTCGGCGGGCGACATGCCCATGCCCGCATCCATGATGATCTCC